>OLRA01000012.1_pt1 | contig 255926 bp, 262 predicted proteins | sample 1673011 | NCBI WGS metagenome assembly OLRA01 (sample SAMEA3136746, study PRJEB25190) | human gut metagenome | reverse complement strand
TTCTTTGTTTTCATCTTCTTTGTTTTTACCACAACCTGTTAGTATTAAGCATATGCTAATTAAAATTGCTAATACTGAAAGAATTATTTTTTTATTCATTTTTTTCCTCCTAAAATATACGTTTGTACAAGTTTTTTTGATAGCTTTTAATATTCTATTTTTTTATAACTTTTCCACCACCTTTTTTATAATAATTTCAAATTAAAAACTAATATATTGATATGTCTTTCACTAAGTTTTTATAATCAGTTATTGTAAATTTTCCATCCATACCACTAATCATTAGTGGTATTGTAAATTTTGTATCGCCAAATTCATATTCTACACCAACTCTTGGAAACACTTCTGTACATTGTGTTTTTATTAATAGTGGTGTTCCTACTGCTTCTAATAATAATTCTTCAGAATATAGTTCTCCATTTTCTGATACATTATATTTCCAAATTCTTAATGTGGCATCTAAACTTTTTGGAATGACTATAAATTGATATTCATCTCCTTCTACAACAGTTGTTAAAGATTCATATTCAATATCAGAATTAAAGTATTTTTCTTTAATTTGTGCTTCTTTTCCCTTTTCTATGTATCCTATTGCAATACATTCATTATTTTTAAAATTAACTTTTGTTGATAAGTTATCTAAAAATATTCCTTTAAAGAAATTTGCTGTTCTTTCTGTTGGACTTGATGCAATTCCTGTTTCTGCATCAAGAGTGTATTCTGCCACTAATTCTGTATTATGATATATTGTTACATATATTATATTGGGTCCTACTTCTGTACAAGTTATGTTGTCTGGTTTATAGCCATAATGCTCTTTATAGAAAAGAGCTATTACTTTTCTCCATTCTTCTAAACTAATATTCTTAATGTCATTTGGTATTTGATTTTCAACATTTTCAGAATTGTTTTCATTTTTTTTTGTCATATTACTATTTGCATTATTGTCTTTATTAATTATTTTAGTATAGATAAAATATCCACTTATCATTAATACTGCTGTTAAAAGTGCTGTAATTGCAATTGTTATAACTGTTTTTTTCAAGATTAACCTCCTTTGTAAAATTTAATATTCATTTTCCTATCATTAATATAATTATAAGAATTTTATAACATAAAATTTCTTAAATTACTATTGTACTTTTGGTGCAATTTTTTATTAAATTTTGCACTAAAAGTGCAAAAACGCCAAAAGTTATTTATTTTTTCACTTTTTTATGATACAATATATTTTGATGTGAGTAAGTGTTGTAAAAAAACTTGGAATATCCACTCATCTTTAATTATGATTGCTAAACCTTCCTAATCAGTCGCCTTACGATCGATCTTGTGGCAATTTTTATTCATTTTAGAGTAAGTTATCGATTAAAGAAATGTTAAACAATATCAAGCGTTTCTGATATTTTCCCAAATTGTATGCTCATACGGGGGTAAAGTACGAATCTTTGGGTGTAATTATTATTATTTATATAATTGTCTTCTTTTATGTATTGATAAAACTATTCTCTAATTATTTTTTTCAATTTTCTTTGAATTAGCTAATAATTCATCAAAATCAGAAATATATATTTTATCTTGTACAATTCTATATTTTTCAAATTCAGTTTCTGCATGTAATTTTGCCATTTCCGCTGATATTTTTCCATTATCTTTTAATACTTCATGGTCCCAAACTTTCAAGAAACCATTTAAACGTTCTTCCCAATCAGCCATTGTCATTGGAATATGTCTCATTGCTTGCATTTCTGCCAAATCTAAATATGCAGAAACTAATCTTTCTAATTTAGAAAGCTCGTCCTCTGTTAAATAATTTTTAGCAATAACTACATCATATTTATGTATTTTACTACTAGGTGCACCTTCCCATGAGGTCAAACCCATATGTTCTTTTTTGTGATTTGCTCTATTATAAATAATTTCTGCCGCAGTATTTCCAGATACTGCATAATGTAATTTATTTTGAACAGCTGTAAAAAATCTAAGTGTTGATTTAGCAGTTTTGTCATAATCTAATGAAGTAGCATATATGTCAGTAATTTTTTGATAGAATTTTCTTTCAGACATTCTTATTTCTCTAATACGTTCTAATTGTTCTTCAAAATATTTTTCAGTTAGTATAGATCCACCATTTTTTAGCCTGTCATCATCCATTACCCAACCTTTTATTGTATAATCTTTAACTATTTGATTTGCCCATTTTCTAAATTGTACTGCTCTTTCATTATTAACTTTAAAACCAATAGCAATAATCATTTGTAAATTGTAATGATTAACATCTCGTGAAACTTGTCTATTTCCTTCATTTTGAACTATTCGGAATTTCCTAATAGTTCGATTTTCTTCTAATTCATTATCATTATAAATATTTTTTATATGTTCATTTATCGTTGCTAAGTTAACATTATACAGCGTTGATAATAATTTTTGTGTTAACCAAATATTTTCATCTTCATATCTCATTTCTATACTTTCTGGATTATCTCCAACCGCTGCCACATATGTTAAATACTCTGCGGCACTTGAACGAATCGTAATTTTTTTATTCTTATTATTCAAATTAATCACCCTCTCTAACATATTCTTTAAAATCATATAATGATTTTACCAAACTTTTGTTTTTAGTACAATAGTTTTTAGATTTTTTATTAATTTTATTTGAGTATTTTGTCAATATTTGTTTTTAGCTTAAACCTAATGGTTTTATCTCTATGTATATAAATTTTGTCAATTATCATTTGTAATATAATTCTATTTGGTTCTTTTGCATTTATTATCTCATCAAAATATTCTAATGCTGTTTTTAATTCTTGAATTTTTTCTTCTAAACTTTTCTTTTCATCGCTTTGAATTAATCCCTGTAGATAAGCAATACTTTGCATTTTTTCTTTTTCTAATTCTTTGTATGTATTCTCTATAATTTCTCTCTGCATAGAATTATTACAAAATGCTAGTTCTTTTACTTTTTGATTAATTAGCATCTTATATTCTTCATTTAGAATATTAAGTTTATTTTGTAATTTAAATTTATCGTTGGTTTTATTTTCTTGCTTTATTTCAATTTTAATATCCTTTATTTCTTTTAAATACTTTTGTTTGGTAAATTTTAAAAATTCTTTTAAGTGAATTAAAATATCTTTTTCTTTAATTTCGTGGCAATGACAGGCTTTTGTACTATATTGCCTGTATTTTGAACAGTCATAACCTTTTTCATTTACTTTTCTTTTTATTGTAACACCAGACATTCCTGAACCACACTCATTACATACACACATTCCTGAGAAAATATAGTTATGTTTTGTTTTGGTTCCTGATGTATTTTGTTTATATTTTTTATTTCTTAATTCTTGTGCTAACTTAAACATTTCCTTTGAAATAATTGGTTCGTGATGATTTTCAAATATAAAATGTTCTTCTTTAGGTATTTTCACAATTTTCCCTCTAATATTTACTGTTCGCTTTTTATGAGTTATTAAAGTACCTGCATAAACTTCATTTTTTAAGATATTACTAACCATATCTTTAGTCCATTCTTCTTGAACTTTGTGTTTATAAATTTTCCCTCGTTCTAAATGTTTCATTCTGTAGTATTCAGATGGAGTAGGAAAGCTATATTTTGTATTTAATATTTCACTTATTTTTTGAAAACCATATCCATCTTCTAAGTACAACTTAAAAATTAACTCAATAACAGGTTTAATTTCATTTATTACATAAAGCATAGGTATATCATCTTTAAAAACTTTTTCATATCCATAATAATTTCCCATAATTAGTCTTCCTGATTTTTGTTTAGAGTACATATGGTCTCTGGTTTTTCTTGAACAGTCTTTTACATATCTTTCATTAAACCATGTTGTTATTCCAATTGTATCATCTCTATCATTTAAAACATCATAAGTTCCACCCATTTCAGATACTAAAATTAGATTTTTTTGCATATTTTTGAATTCATCTATTGAAACTAATACTCGCCCATTGTTTCTTCCAATTCTTGATAAATCTTTTGCTATTACTACATCTACTTTTCCTCCTTTTACTCTTTCCATCATCTTTGTAAATTCAGGTCTATTAAAGGTATATCCCGAAACATTGTCATCTATGTAAAAGTCTGAGACAGTCCAATTACAAGAATTTGCATAATCTTGAATAATTCTTTTTTGTTCTTCAATACTTGCATAATTCTCTTTATCTTCATCTCTAGACAATCTACAATATCCTACAATTGTCATTTTTTCCTCCAAATCTCGCCTGATATTGCTTGCTTTGATGTTAGCATACATTTTTATTTAATTCCACTTGTTTCGTAATTATTTTTTCAAGAATCTCGGGATAATTCTCTTTTCCACTTACGAAAGTAGCCACGCTATATTTTTCTTGTTTATACTTTTTAACTAAATCTTTTGTTTCTTTTTTCTGGAGTTCTTCTTCTGTCAAATAAATTTGAACATACTTTTTGCTTTGCATTTCTGTATTTGTAATTTGCATTACTTTTTAACTCCTTCATAACACTTCTTCTAAGTAAATGTTATGCCAAAAAGAGAATTGTTATCTCTTTTATTTCAAATTACAATAGAAATAGTGCAAAACTTTTTTCACATTTATCAAATTTCATCACCTCACTTCTCTCTATATAAGAAGCCAAAAAATTTCTTTAATGTTGCATTTTTTAGAAAAATTTTTTCATTTTTTCAAACTTTTTTAAAGTTTGCAGGAACAGGGAGTCACCCCAAACTCCCATTTACGCCTAAAAGCGTGGCTTTTAGCTGGATGCTCATAAAAAAGCAGGGTGACTTTTGGTCACCCTTAAAAATAAATTTATAAAACTTCTTTCCTTTTTGTATACTTGATAATTTTTTTATATTATTCCCTTATTTTTTTTTCAATACATACTCCATTTACAGAGTATCTATTTATATATTTTGTAAGCTCACTTGGTACTATATCCTTTTCAAAAAATCTTTCTAGAAAATCACAGCATGTCGTTCCTTTAAAGTCATTAGACTTAGGATTTGAATTATCATAGCCTACACCTGAAAATACACCATTCTTTGTAAACATTGTTTCAGTATCATCGTCTATGAACCATTCAATAGGTTGAACTTCAACCCATACAGGCTCTCCATCTTCAATCACTCTTCCATCTGATAAAGTCAATCTTAATGTGCGCATATCACTATCTCTCACTGGTAAATTTGCTTCCATTCTAACATATTTTTTACCACCATACACATATTCCCTGTTTAATTTTTCTTCAAATTTTTCGTGATTCCATTCACCATAAGCATAATAACACTTGTTTCCTTGTGTAGTATACGTTTTTCCACTCTCAATTAATGCTCCCAACTTATATAATTTTTCTAATTTATCATAAACATCTTTATGTGCAACACTTTGTGGATATTCTCCATAAAATATTGTTTGTTCTGTTGTTTTTTCGACATTTTTTGGTAAATCTCTTACTGCAGTACACGGTCTATAACATATATTTCTCGCTTGTACAGCATACGAGTCATATACTGCTTCGTTAAAACCGTCTACATATTTTCCTGTTTCAATAAAATACTTACATTTATTGTTATGTTTGTCCGTCCCAAATTCTATTAAATTTCCGTCTATTTCTATTTTTATACTGCCAACATCAAATCCTAAACGATCTAAACATTCCGTTTCTGCTCCTGTAAGCATAGCAAAATCGGTAGCATAACAATTAGATCCGAATTTTATTAAATATCTTTAATCGTTTATCGCCAAATATTTGATCCTCTGATAATAAATTAAACTTTCCCATAATTACCTCCTCATATAATGCATTATAGTAATCTAATATTTTTTCTAGTTAATTTTTCAGCTAACTCTGGTTCTTTAAGTATTAACTCAATGATTAATGGATATATTGCTAAATTAAAATTACATTCCACATCATCAATTTCTCCAGATTTTTTATTGTATGCCATTGCACTAGCAGTGCATCCTCCTTTGCAAAATGTGTAATATGGACAGCTATCACATTTTTCGTTCTTTTTTTCTTTAAAATATGGTTTAGTTGTTAATGCTTTATCAATTAAGTCTGCTAAATCGTTACCATCATATATGTTTCCAAGACAATTAATTTCACTGCCAATCATTTCACAAGGATATATATTACCATCTTGACTAAATGATATAAATTTTCTGCCACCTTTACATCCATTCGTATGACATAAGTCATTTTCAGATTGATTAATAATATTCAAAATTTTAGTTTTTATATTCGCCTCTGTAATAGCATATCCTTTCTTATTTTCGTTAATAACTGCATTAAACAGTTTTGTTGCAAACTTTTCCATATCTTCTTTTTTTATAAGCATATTCCAATCAAAATCTTCCCCATTAGGATGAACTAAATTAAATTTAAGAAATTCAATTCCCTGTTCTTCCACTAGATATCTGACACTTTCTTCAATATGTTCTAATGTGTACATAGAATTTACACTAAGTGTTGAAAACTTACATTCTGGGTCAATCTTTCTTATGTCTTCAAGTCTATTAATTAAATTATCAAATGTTTTATTTCCTTTTAAGTCCACTCTGTGTGAATCATGTACTTCTTTATTTCCATCTAGGCTTATACCAAATCCTATACCATTTTCTTGTAATTTAATATAATTTTCCTTTGACAATAGCAATCCATTAGTTTGAACTGTATAATCCACATTAATTCCAGCATCTTCAAACCTTTTCTTACTATCAATTATTTTATCTATTTCAATTAATGGTTCTCCTCCCCATGGTTGAAAACTTATATTATTTATTTTATGTTTTTTGCAATAACTTATTATATAATCACAAATATCATCTAATGACTTTTTATCAATACTCTTTCCTTCATTTTCAAAATGTCTTAAACAATAGATACAATTTAGATTACATTTTGTTGTAAAATCTATCATAAAAAAAGTTGGTAGGTTGTCCTCATTTTCTATAAATCTTTCCTTGTCAAATAATTTTACAAAACCTCTTTGATATAATTTTATACTTAAATTTTCTGATAACTCATGATTAAGTATTTCTGCTACTAATTTATTTGACAAAATAATTGAAGTTCCCTGATTAGATAAAAGTAATGACTTATCTCCATACTTATAACAGTACGCACCTAAAAACTCAATATTTTCTAAATTAAAAGGTTCTATATAATCGTATTTTATCATTCTATTATCCCCCTTAACATCCAATCCTCTATCGTATTTTCAGGATTTTCAATTCCAAATTTTTTTAGTAATTTTTCTGCTTCTTCTTTTTCAATTCCTTCGTCAAAGGAATTTATTAGTTCTACTATATTCTTAAATCTTAATCTAATGTTTACTTCATAATTACTTTTCTTATTAACAATCATTAAGCCTTTAGCAGTTAGATAGATTGCACAATATATAGAAAAAGATAATTTATTTATATTTTTTTCATTATATCTAATATATTTGGGTTTATATTGTAATAATACATTTTCATTTGCTGGTTTTTCAATAACAGAATTACCAAACATATCATATACACTTAAATAAGTGCCTTTACAATATTTTGCAAAATTACATGATTTACAAGCTATAAAAGGTAAACCAAAATTTTGACTAAAACTATGTTCCTCCTGATCTTTATAATCTATATAATATCTATTACTTGGTAATGTAAAATAATTCCAATAGTAGCAATCACACATACATAGAGGTAAATTATTCAATGTTAATAATTGATTTCTATTTGTATTAATACTTTCAAAATAGTCTAGTGCTTCTTCAATATAAGGTTTTATTTCTTTAAATTCAACAAAATATTTCCTTGCACTTTTTTCATCCATTCCACATAAATCTATACCCCAAAATTGTATTTCTGCTCTTGCTGAAAAGTTATCTGTTAAAAACTTTATAAAGTTTTTAAGGTCTTTATAATTGTAACTTGTAATGCATTGTTTTAATGAAACTTGTATATTATTTTCGTCTAAAAATTTCAAACCATTTAAACTTCTATTAAAACTACCTTTTGAACCATTTTGTTTTTCATGTTCAAGCTCTTTATAACTATGAAAGGTAGTTGTTACTGTAACATTTTTCCCTCGTGTAGTTTCAACAAATTTTTTTGCAAATTCTATGTTTGCAAACTTCTCACTATTGGATAATATATGTATGTTTAAATCTTTATTAACTAAATATGTAATTACTTCAAAAAAATTAGGATAAACAGTTGGCTCACCTCCTGAAACAGTAACGTCGGTAACTCCTATTTCAACCATTCTATCAATTTCTTTTTGTAATTCTTTTATTTCTATTACTTTTTTTAATCTTTGATCTTTTTCACATGGGCAACATATACACTTTTGGTTACACGCATACCCAAATACCATATAAGCATCTTTTCTAATTTTTGATTTTTCCAACTGTTATACCCCTTTCTTATTTTACTTTCCACTATCAGAACTTGAGTTTGACCATCTGCTACCATTGTCCCAACTAACTGTTGAATTTGTCCATCTTGAACCATTGCTCCAACTAACTGTTGAATTTGTCCATCTAGTTCCACCGTCATTTAACCATGAACGTGTAGAATTTGTCCATTTAGAGCTTTCATTTACCCAAGAACGAGTAGAATTTGCCCATCTATATCCTCCATCATTCATCCATCTTGCATCTGATAGACTTATATTATCTCCTCTTTCTTTCGACAAGTTTCTAATAATATTTTTATTAAATATTGCTAATTCAGACATTTTGTTCACCTCCTTTAAGATATTTTCTTAATAATAATTCATATTGTTTTTTAGATATTGAAAATATTACCAAATCACAATATTTATTATCATAATAGTGATATTCCTTTAATCTAGTTTCTTCCTGAAGTCCTAAACTTGATATTGCATTTATAGAATTATTATTAAAGTCATAAACATTCATATATACTTTTCGTAAAGTATATGTTTTAAAAAGATATTCCAAAAAATTTATTGCAATTAGGCATCCTACTCCTGAAGATACATATTCTGGTTTTACTGCTACTGTCATTCTTGAATGTCTATCTAATGCATTAAATTCATATGTATATGCAAATCCCAAAAAAGTATTATCTTCGTAAAATACCATAAAATCATTTATATTTTTGGTAAGCTCCGTATTTATCCACTTTTCAAATGATATGGTATCATTATGATATGGTCTACAAGTTATAAGATAATTAATATCCTTATTAGTAAATAATCTATACACTTCTCCAAAATCTTTAATTGCATTATAATATCTCATTTCCATGTTCACTTATCCTCCTGAATACATTTTATAAAATCTCTTACTCTAACTATGTCTCTTAGATGTGAATAGGAAATTTTGACCTTTAAATTTTGTTCAATTTCACATATTATTTGCATCATTTGTAATGAATCTATATTCAAATCTTCAACAATTTTACTGTCTAAGTTAATATTTTTGTTTTCAACTACATGATTGCCAATTATCTTTAATATTTTATTCTCCATTACGAACTACCTTTCCTAACAAATTTTTTTTAATTGATTCCACATATATTATTTTTTCGATGGTATTACCACCAAAATTCATTTTTCTTATATCTCTTTCTACCTCATTTCTATACTTTTCTTCTACAACTACTTCTGCAATTAATTCATCATTTTTTAATTTAACTTTTACTTCATTTACTGTATCTAAATTCTTTATTCTATTTTCAATGGATTCTTTTTGAACCTTTATTCCATTTTTTAATGATATAATATTATCCACTCTTCCCAATATAAATAAATTATTATCATCATCCATTTTTCCAACATCATTTGTTTTTAAATATTTTTTATTATTTATTATAATAAAAGGATTTTCTTTTTTTGATGTATAACCAATCATTACACTATCTCCGCATACCATAATTTGTCCATTGTCATCCAAATAAATTTCATTACATTCTATAACTTTACCAACTCCATTACGTTTATCGTCAAAGTCACTGCATAATGATATGCAAGGCACTTCTGTTAATCCATAACATGGAAGAATGTTTATATTATATTTTTTGTATTCTTGGATAATATCGTTTGATATTGATGCTCCTGCACATATTATCCTTCTAATATTCCCTCCTGTAAAACCTTCTTCTCTCTTTCTTATTTCTTCTAATAAGTTTTCAATTAATATAGGTGGCAAATTTAAATAATGTGGTTTATATTTTTCTAATGAATAATAAAATTCATATTTTGTTTCTATTATACACATACACGCTCCAACAAAAAATGTTGTCAAAAAATCCCCAATTAATCCAAAGATATGATTTAATGGTATAATATTAATACATCTATCTGTATTGAAATAACTTACTCTTTTAACGCATGATAAAACAGTTGCTAAAATATTTTTCATTGAAAGCATAATTCCCTTACCTTCACCTGTAGTTCCTGACGAAAAAAGTATAGTAGAAACACTTTCATTATCATATTTGTGAAAATATTTGATTTCATATTCTTCTGTTTTTATAATTTTTTCAATATCTGGGTCTTCTAATCTGAGAGCTATCTCAACCTGAACATCATCCTTACTATTTAATACAGCAATATTATTAGAAATAATAACTCCAAAATATGCAATAGCAAAATAAAAGCTATTCTCTATTGCAATTTGTATATTTTTACACTTAAATTCGTTTAAATGCTTAACAAGCTTTGCAACACATTTGTCGAATTCATTATAAGTTATTTCTTTATCCTTCATTTTAAATGCTGGAAAATTTCCATATTTTAAAATAGAATTCTGATACAATTCTACTAAATTAGTCAGTTCCTTCACGATTTTCCTCCTTACTAAATAACTTGAATTCGTCCGCTGGATATATATACATATATAAGTTTATCTCCATTGCAACTTTAATTACCTTTTTTGCTTCTTCAGTTTTCAATAATTGTGGATTAAATCCTCTGACACCAAATCTAATATAATCTAATGTATCTGCATCTCGTAACCAATCTATTATTCTTATTTCATCCTTATTTTTTATATTTATATCCATATATAATTGATAATTTGGAATTGAATGAGCAATCAACGCTTTTTTTAGTATATCTATATCTTTAACATTAATTAATATATTTTCTAGCATAGTTGCACTAATTTTGCCATGATCTTCTCCATTAGAATATTTTCTTCCTATATCGTGTGCAAATCCTGCAATAATCATTTTATTTAAGAATTCTTCATCAACATTCGCATTCTTACCAATAAGAAACATATATAAAGCTGTTCTAAATGCATGTTTTATTCCATGTATTCTATCCGAAATATATATTGTGGAAAATTCTTTATATAATCTATTTATTAACTCATAGTAACAGTCACTCTTATATGTTTTTTCTATATCTTTTAAATTCATCTGTTCTGGAAACGTATATAAAGCAGACTTTATATGCTGATTAGCATTTACTGTTGAATTATAAAACAAATCTAATGTATTATATATATTTTTACTGTTTTCGAAATTATAATCTGAAATTACTTCATCACTCCATACCTGTACTTCAATATAGTTTTCAAATCCGTTTTGGCAATTTAAATTCCATAATTGTGGCATAGAATATTTACAAATAATTTCCCCTATCTCGTCCATAGTATATATTTTATTTCTATATTCTTTACCATCATTATATCTTGGTATAAATGTTGGAACTGAATCACCATATGTAAATGATACAATATCTTTGGAAAATTTATTAGAATCAATAGCTAGACTAGCTACATTATCTCTTGACTGATAAAACCAATTATCGCAGTTTTCCAACACAAAATAATGTGGATGATCCAAAACTGGTTTTCCACCCTTTTTTATGAATTCTTCTTTCATAATTTTTTCTGCGTATAATCTATTATTAAGATATTCTGAATTGTAAGTTTTAACTGCTAATGAATTATTTTTAATTAAATTTAAATATTCTTGAACATTATCACTTTGTATGTCAGTTATTTTCAAAAATGGCTCTCTTATGTTATGAAAATATCTATAAAAGTTCATTTTTCCTCCAACATATAACTTTATATTTTTTATCATTATATCTCGTGTTCTATCTTTTACTTAACAATGTAATTTTGTTTCTTTGCTACCTCTCTTCATTATTTCTGTTATTACTATCATTTTTTGTTATTTGAGGACACTTATTTTTTTTGTTTCTTCTAGATATTAAATGTTCTATAGTACTTTTAAGTTTTTTGTTTGCATATTGTAATGAATGTTCATCTTTTTTAATTGCTTTTAATACAATTTCATAATCGTTTCTTAGTTTCTCATTTGCAAATTGTAATGCTATTCCATTTGCTTTTACTGCTTCCAATACAAAGTCACGATCGTTTCTTAGTTCTTCACTGGCATACTCTAATGCCCCTCCATTTGCTTTTACCGCTTCCAATACTATTTCTCTATCATTTCTTAGTTCTTCGCTTCCATACTTTAATGCCATTCCATCTGCTTTTACTGCTTCTAATACTATTGCTCGGTCATTTCTTAGTTCTTCACTGGCATACTCTAACGCAAATACATGTCTTATTTTTTTCAATTTACATGTCGTTCCAAAAGGATCTCCCTCTATATAATATGAAATACTTTTTATTGCTGCCAAAACAATCTCGCGGTCGTTTTTTAGTTCTTCGCTGGCATACTTTAATGCATTTCCGTCTGCTTTTACTGCTTCTAGTACTATATCACGGTCGTTTCTTAGTTTTTCACTGGCATACTCTAATGCCATTCCGTCTGCTTTTACTGCTTCTAATACAAAATTGCTGTCATTTCTTAGTTCCTCACTTCCATACTCTAAAACCCATCCATATTTTATTATATCCGTTCTATCACTAACCCCATAAGGATCTCTATCATACAAATATAATTTACTTCTTATTGCACTCAAAACAACCTCTCGATCATTTCTTAGTTCTTCACTGGCATACTCTAATGCCCCTCCATTTGCTTTTACTGCTTCCAATACTATTTCGCGATCGTTTCTAAGTTTTTCACTGGCATACTCTAATGCAAATCCATAGTTTGGTACTTCACTGGCATACTGTACTTTTCCGTCTGCTTTTACTGCTTCTAATACTATCTCGCGGTCGTTTTTTAGTTCTTCACTGGCATATCTCAATGCAGAGCCATCTTTTTTTACTGCCTCTAATAAAATTTCTCGGTCATTTATTATTTCCTTCATATAATTATTTAAATCCTCCTTTTATCTGCTTGGTATTAACTTATTTAAATTACTATAAATTAATTATTAATAATTAATGACATAATATAAAAGTTGATTGCATTATATAGTTAAATTAGAGATTTTCTATAAAATATCCCTTCATGCTTCTCGTCAGCTATGTACATCTTATATTTTTACATTGTAGTTAGTTCTTATATTTATATACGTTATAATTTTCTAATCTGTTTATTTTTTCCTATTTGCCATAATTTTACTATATAAGTCATTTTATGTCAATAGTTTTACATAATATTTGTTTTATATTCTCATTTCTGTTGATTTTTTTTAATTAATATAGTATGATTATACTTAATGAGGTGATTTTATGAATACTTTGAAAAATAATACTTTACATTATATTAATGATAGCAACTTCGTTTTATGTAACTCAAATGTTGATAAATTAATTAACTATAATAATTCCAATTTATCTATAATTTATTTTACAAACAATTTAAAAAATAGTAATTCTACAAAACTCTTATTAAATAACAGTTTTGTAGATAGAATATTAGTAGTATCTGATTCAAAAAATAAATTTAAAAACAAAAAATTAACTTTTTGTTCGAAGATTACTGCCTCTACATTAAATTCTCTAACACATAATATTTTAATACTAATAGATATTAATGATAATTATGACTTTTTAAAATTTGTTATTAATAATTTAAAACTTCTATTAAATCTATCAAAAAAATTAGGAATAAACTTACATCATTCATATAATGGTTCTTCTGTGATTTGTGCTATTATTAGTAACAATTCAATATATTTCAATGATTTATTGAATTGTATAAAAGTCATTTTAATAAATAATAGTTCTAAGCAATATGAATTTATTTACGATACTGTTTGTGATTATCTAGATAGTCAATTTCACAATTGTAATCTATGTGATTTTAAAAATGATCAATGTGTAGCTAATCGAGCAAAAAGAACTGCCCACGAATTTATGGGATGTTGTTATTCTTTTAATTATGCTAAGTTGTTAGATTTTCGACTTTTAAAGGATGTTAAACTATGTCAATATATGCAAAATAGAACTTGTGCTACAAAAAATATTACATGCAAACTGTTTACATGCAAATACTTAAAAGAAAAGAATATTAAATTTGATACACATAAAATATTATTACTTGATTGTTTTTTTAATAAAAAACAACATGATATTATTAAATCAAATTTTTTTAGAACTCGTGAAGAAATATTACAGAAATTGCAAGAAAAAAACCATGATTTATATTATTGGTACATTTTAAGGCAAAAATATAGAATAAAAGGATAATTGCTCATTATCCTTTTAATTTTTGTTTTAAATTATAAAATTCATTTCTAAATAAAGCATAAATACTCATATCATGATATTCTCTATTGAAATATCTATATTGTTTTAAACAACCCTCTAATTGAAATCCAGCCGTTTTTAAAACTTTTTTACTAATATTATTATAATCAAAAAGTGAGCAATATATTTTTCTAATTGGATAATATTTAAATATATAGTTGAAAAAAATCATTGAAGTAACTGCTACATTCATATTGTTTCTTGATTTTTTTTCTAGATATATTGCAAAAAATATATAATCATTTTGTCGATTAAAATTATATGTATAAATAAATCCTATTGGTAAATTAGTTAACACATCTATTATAATCATAAAATCATGAAAAGAATAATTTGCTTTTTTATCTATATAATCGACAAATTCATCTCTCGAAATAATGTTGAAATCATTAGTAAATAGTGGGCGTGAATCATAATCTTGATAACATTTATATACAAAATCAAAATCTCTCTTTTCATAAGGTTTTAGCCTTATATTTTTCCAAACCAATTCTTTATTATTCATACTTGTTCTTCACCTCAAAAAATTCATCATCATCCAAAGTAAAAATTTCCTTATCATAATATCTATTGTTATAGAAAGTATCTTCTTTTAAACAAGCTTCTTTTTTAAAACTTATTCTTTCTAATAATTCTGTAATGCTATTTTCATATATATTACAAACTTCAAAATAGATTTTTCTTATAGGAAAATATGTAAATAAATAGTTACAGAATTTTAAAACTATTTCTTCAAAAAACATATTCATATATTTTTCGTCTAAATCACAATCTATTTTTATATGTTGATCGATTTTATTGTAATCATAACTAAATATATAACCTAATATTTGATCACTATTATTTGATTTAATTAATAACTTCACATGTATATTACTCATAGATATAGATTTAAATTTTATCTTTTCTATATATCTATCATAATCAATTTTTCTTAAATTTCTCTCATCTACATTAATTAAAGAAATTTCTTGTCCAATAAAAAATAATTCCTTACTCATTTTTTACCTTTCTTAATACAACTAAAATTTATGTCTAAATTATAGCAAAATTTTATATTTTCTGCAATATTTATATAATTTTTATTCTGAAAGCAAGAATAGCTGTCTGACAGACAGCCCTGCACAGCTTGAAAGCAGAGCTTTCAACTTGTATGACACATACCTATTTTGTCGGTCATTTGTCTGACAAAAATATTTTTACATTTTCTTTCATTACATAAGTAAAAATCAAATAATACTTTAAAATTTTTCTTTTCTATCTGCCCCGCTGGGGCATTTTCTTTATAACTATTGACCTTACTGCATTTGATGTGTTTTTTAATATATTTCTTTATATATATTTTTGTAAAAGTCAATATAAAATTGATAAAAAAATACAAAATTAAATTGATAGAATTCTATCAGTTTTTTCCAAAAAATGCAATAACTTTATTACATTTTTGGAATTTACTTTTATCTATTTTCTATTTTCAATTTCTTCTAATTTGTCCTTTAATCGATAAGATTGTCCTGTTATTTTTATTACACTAGAATGGTGCAGCAATCTATCTAATATTGCATTTGCCAATGTATTATCACTAAATACTTCACCCCATTTTGAAAAAGGTTGATTAGTTGTAATTATTGTGGAATTTTCTTCATATCTTTTAGCAATTAACTGAAAAAATAAATTTGCCCCATCTCTGTCAACTGGTAAATAGCCTATTTCATCAATAATTAATAATCTATATTTGCAAAACTGTTTTAATCTTTGTTCTAATCGATTTTCATTATGTGCTTTTTTTAGTTGCATTATTAAATCGTGACATGATATGAAATATGTTAAATATCTTTTTTTGGCTGCTGCTATTCCTAAACTTATTGCTAAATGTGTTTTTCTAACTCCACTTGAACCAACGAATAATACATTTTCTTTATTTTCCATGAATCTCAAACTTTCTAAATCTAATAATTGTTGTTTATTTATTCCTGGCTGATATGAAAAATCAAAATCTTTTATTTCCTTTTCAAATAGAAATCCAGCTACTGATACTTGTATCTTCGAAGCTCTCTCATCTCTATATTTAATTTCTTCTTCTGTTAATCTGTATAATATATCTACTATTGATATATCTTGATTTTTTATACTTTCTAAATAATTAGGTAAAAAACATACCATTTTATCTAATTTTAATGTTTCCAAATTATTCATTAATTTATTGTAATTTATCATTTTATATATCAACTCCTAACTTAAAAATATATCCATTTTAGTTAAATTTTCTTCAATAAATTCATCAATTTTATCATCCGATTTAGTCTTAAGAGCATCGGATTTTAATATTTCATGAACATGTTCTTTTTTGTAATTTAAAAATTTATTAGAAATTATATGACTAGCAATCAAATCTGTTGTATAATATATATTAAGAGTATCCTCATTTTCAGAAACAGTAAGGTACTCACCAATATATCTAATGGGAACAGAATATTTATGTTTTTTATATGTAATCATAGATTCTTTAGAAACTTTGTAGCCTTTATTTTGGCGGAAATATCGGCTGACGCAGTCTATTGAAGGTAAAGGGCTTAAATACTTCTGTTCTTCTTTTAATCTATGAGTAGGTTTTTCTACAAAATTAATATTTTCATTATTAATATCAGTCATGAGTTTATTTACAATATCATCTAATTCTTCAATAGTTGTAAATTCTTTATTATACACTTTTAATCTATCCATAAGTTTTGCAACACATTCAATTTTACCTTTAGTTTGAGGTCTATATGGTCTACAAGTATTAACAACAAAACCAACGTCTTTAGCGAACTGAACAAACTTTTTATTAATTACAACTGCTCTATAGGTAGAAGATAATCTATCAACAACTGTAGCCATATTATCAAAAAGAATTTCATGAGGTACACCACCGAAAAGCTTTGCAAGCATGCATAATGCATTCAAAAAGAGTATCTTGACTTTTATCTAAAGTTAACTCAATATATTTATATCTTGAATAGCCTAAAATCATTAAAAAAATATTTATTTCAAATTCTTTTCCATATTTATTTATTATTTTAAAATTTTCTTTCCAATCAACTTGTGCTTGAAAACCAGGAGTAGTCTCAAATCGCATAGTAGCTTTATTCTGTTCTTCTTGTTTATGTTCTTTGATAAATTTAGAAACAGTTCCATATGAACCAGTAAAACCTTTATCTTTAATGAAATTAAAAATCGCTCTACCATTTGCAGAAAAGTCATCAGTTTTCTCAATAATTATGCCTTTAAAATCATCTAATTTAGAAGAATATTTACGAGTGGATTTATTGCTTTCTTGTATATTTAAATATTTATTGACAGTATTAATTGAACAGTTGAATCTTCTAGCAATTTCACTTTTGTTAATCAAATCTTTCACCTCCTCCATTTGAATTATTGCATTTAATATATCTTTTCTCATAAATTACCAACTCCTTCCATTTTTTATTTCTTTATTTTTAAGAAAAGATATATTAATTATACAAAATTTCGCATCAAAAAAACTGATAGAATTCTATCAATTTAATTTTGAATTTTTCTATCAGTTTTATTTTAACATTTACATTTGTAGGAAGAGGGATATATACAAATCCCATCTAATAACCTAAAAGCGTGACTTTTAGCGTATATACATTTTATTTCGTGTATAACAATTAGATATACATATTTTTTCATAGAAAAAGCAAGTGTTTTTCTTAAATTCACACTTGCTTATGGCTTTATTTTATTGTTTCTACAATTAGTTTTATTCCAATTTTTACTCCGTTCTTTAAAATAGTTTTCGTTATAATAAGCTCCTATATAATCTCTTGTAGAAATATATTCTGACAATAAATTTGAAATACTTTTCTTTTTATTTTCATCTATTGAATTAAATTCCTGTTTTAACAATTCGACTTTTTCTTTTAATTTATTATCAATTTTTTCTAATGCTTTAGTGTCTTGTTCATTTGTCTGTGCTAATTCTTCAGACATATAATTAAATATTTTTCCTAAAATATCTAAAAAATTATTTTCTAGAATATGTTTTAATTCATTTTTATTCATTTCATCACCACCTTTGTTGTGTGATGTTAACTCTCATTCGGCTTCTTTTCAAGTCCTTTCTAAAAATTATTAGCATAAAGTTTACTAAAATCAAAATTACTATAATCCCTGTCACTTTTATATCGCCAGTTATTATAATTTATATTATTATTCTTTATTATATCTTTAACATCTGTGTTAATAGGTCTTGTCCTAATTTGTTTATAGGTATTAACACATTTGTTAATAGGGGTAAGAATTCTTTTTTGTATTTCTTTTGAATTTTCTTTATATTCTATTTTTACTTTAATATAGCCTTTATCTCTTAAATAACTAATTAATCTTGAGCTATGCACTTTTGATGTATTTAGCATTGAACTTATATATGAATTTGACATTATACATTCTTTAGTTTTACTTAATGTTAATATCATTGAATAAATAGTTTTTTCTTTATCTGTTAAGTTTTTATCTTTTGTTATATATTCTGGTAATATAATATACTTTGAATTTTCTCCTTCCAAATTATTTAAACCTTCCTAATCAATCGCCTCACGATCGATTTCTAAGCCATTTTTATTCATTTTAGAGTAAGTTATCGACTAAAGAAATGTTAAGCAATATCAAGCGTTTCTGATATTTCCCCAAATTGTATGCTCATACGGGGGTAAAATCTCCTGGGTGCGAAAATAGCACAATCCATTTGCCTTTATAGTTACTTAATTTAATATTTCCCATTGTTGTTGTTGCCTCAAAATCCGGAGCATATTGTCCTATTTTTATAATTCCATTCATCATTATCTCATAATCCATAAAAAATAAACCTCCTACATAATTTGATATATATTATGCAGGCAGGTTTTTCCTTGTGATTATAGTCACAAATTTTGAAGGTTATTGCACTTTTATATATTTAATTTCCTAATATTTGCACTTGTGTTATATCAGATATTTTTGCTGCGAAATATGGTAATTCCTTATCCTTTTCTTTCAAAAAAATGCAAAAAGTATCATTTACTAAAAATTCTCTTGGCTCTAAATCTGGTAATAATGCTGTTGTTTTGTTCGTCATTCCCGCTTCGCTTTTTACTCTTCCACCTTTTTCATCCAAAGAAAATTCTATTGTTTGTACTGCTTTTTCTATAACATATTCTTCTCCACTGGCAAATAAAAATGGTTTAGCTTCTATTTCGTTAAATTCCTTTTTTAATTTAAAGTCTATATTTGGAATTTTTACTATTTCATCTTCTTCTATATTTTTACTTCCCTTAAAATTCTCGTTATTTTCTTTAATCTCTGCATAAATTTCTCCAAATGTATTTGCTTTGTTTCCTCTTGAGATAATTACTTCATCATTAGATTTTGTTAATAATTTTATTGCAAAGTCTTCTTTTGAATTATAATATAATACCTTAACTTGCTCCCTTACTTTTTCAGATGTTTTCTTTTTTATTCCAAAATATTTTACATTTTCCCAATCTTTAAACTTTCCTTTTTCTAATCTGTCAAATACTTTTGGAAATTCAAACTCTTTTTTTAGCATAGAATATAGAAAGTAATCCTTATCTCCTGACTCATTCCAATTAAAATCATCTAATATATCACTTGTTTCGTTAAATTTTCTTTTTATTTCTTTTTCTATCTGCTTTTTTAATTCAATTGTTGGCTTGCCATATACCTTATAATAACTATCTTCTGATAAACATTCTGTATTAAATGTCCCTTTATTTAAATTCCTTACTACATCTAATTGTGGCGTAAATTCTATATCTTTTTTTGCAAGTTCATTCTTCAAATCATTCCATATTAAATTAAATGTACCACACCAAACCGTATCATCTGCTATTTTATCTTCCAAAGAAAGCACCGCATTCATTTTATCTGCCGAAGCCACTGGTGCACTATACTTTTTTCCCCATGTACTAAACAACACAGGTTTATTGTTTTTCATTCTGTTTGTATCTATTATAAAAAGCGTTCCAAATACAATAGCCAATACAAATAAAATAACTAGTAATAATTTCCAAACTCCATTTTTCATTATATCACCATTTCCTTCCTAAAATTTTTTCTTTACTCTCACATTATAAAACAGTAAAACTATTTTATCAATAGCTTTACTGTTTTATTATTTGCCTATAAACATTTGTACATATATTTTTCCATATTTTGAACCATTTATTACTCCAATCCCAGTATAATTAAAACTACTATTTAGTATATTAGCTTTATGTCCAGAAGAGTTCATCCATGCAGTTACTGCCGCACTATTACTTGAATTTCCGGCTATGTTTTCTCCTGCTGTTCTATAAGATACCTTAAAATTGTTTAGCATATTAAATGGTGAACCATATGTAGGTGAAGTATGTGAGAAGTAGTTATTGTTTACCATGTCTTGTGCTTTTATTCTTGCTACTCTTTGCACTTCATAATCTATTTTTAATGGACTTAAACCATTTTGACTCCTTTGTTGATTAATTAAATTAAATACTTCCCATTCATCTGAAGTTAAATTTGTTGTATTAGTTGTATTATTATTATTTGAATCATTATTGTTTAAACCTGTTCTTGTTCCAGTATTAGGATAAATTGGCTTTATATACTTTTTACTTACTGCTCCTATATAATTGCTATCTAATTGTACCACATACCAATCTCCAATCCCTGCAAATACCCTAATATATTCATTCTTTTTTACTGTTGCAACTATTGGAAATTTTGTACCTGGTCCGCTTCTAACATTTAGTAAACTTGCTGTAACTAATCCTGTTGTAAAATCAACATTATAATAATGATCCATTCCTAAAGATATTGTTACAACTGATAATGTAATTATCATAATCGCTAATACACTTATCTTAAACAAAACACTTTTCTTTAACTTTATAACCACCCTATTATCTCCGCCCTTTCTAAAGCAATGTTTAATCCTCCTAATTAATTTTATTAAGTATAGTAAGTCCCTATTCACTATCACTTATAATATTTTTTCTATAAGTTCATCTCTATTCTTACTTGATAATAAAACTGGTGGTATATCTAAAACCGTTTTTGCTCCATAATCCTTTATCAAACTTAATTTATAAACAGCTCTTGCATATGCTACTAAAACACCGGCTGTAAATTCTGGATTAGAATCCAATTTTAAAGAATACTCTACTATTTGCCTATTCTCTGTACTTGTAAAACCTGAACAAATTACACTTCCTCCATGTGGCATTTGATTATGTTTTTCTTTTAATTCTTGTTCTGTAATAAAATGAATTATTACTTTGTAACCTTCAAAATAATTTTTCATATTTATTATTTTTTGCTTTATATCTTCTAAATCAGCCCCCTCCTCTGGTACCACAAAACATTCTCTTAAGTGTTTTTGCTCATTCGTTAAACATAGTATTTCTCCTCTTCTGGCTTTCTCTATTTCACTATCTATGGGAATTGTATATTGTATTGCATTTTTTACTCCATTTATTTTTCTTATTGCATCAGAATGTCCTTGACTTACCCCTTTCCCCCAAAAAGTATATGTGTGTGCATTCGGAATTATCGCTTCTGAATACAATCTGTTTATTGAAAAAAGTCCCGGATCCCAGCCTGCTGATATAAGAGATATTGTATTACTTTCCCTGTTTATTCTATTAATTTTCTCTATATATTCTGGTATATTTTTATGTGTGTCAAAACTATCTACTGTATTATATATTTTTGCAAATTGCGGAACTTGATTTGGCAAATCCTTTGCAGAACCCCCACACATAATTACAACATCTATTTTTTTTCTGTATTGTTCCATATCTTCCATTTTTATCAATGGTACCGCTGTTTGTATGTCTCTTCGAGAAAAAATAGCAACTAATTCCATATCTTCGCTATACTTTATTGCCTCTTCAACACCTTTTCCTAAGTTTCCATATCCACAAATTCCAATTCGTATCATAAAAACCTCCTAAACTTATTATATGTTTAAGAGGTTGTTAAATTAACTTAAATTTTAGCACTCATTAAATTTGATGAAGAATACCTTTTTAGACCTTTATTAAAAACAATAAATGCAAAAATTGAAATGCATACAGTAAAAATAATTACTATTATAAATTTTATAAAATCAAATCTTAACATTATTTCAAATGGCATATAATTCGCTATTCCTACTGGCAAAATTGTATATAGCAGTATTTTTATACCACCATCAAAAATCGTTCCTGGATATGTATCAAAGTGAATAGAGGCATTATTTAACACATCAGCTATAGCATCTCCTTTTACAATCCAAAATGATAAACTTCCTACTATTCCTGCAAAAGCAGTTACTATTATTCCACCTATAATAGAAAAGAATGTAAATATCAAAAAGTTTTTTATATTTATTCCATAAATTGTTAAACAAATATATCCATATATTAAATCCCCTATTGCTGATATTTTAGAATCTGATGTTATTACACTTAAGAATACATTTTTAGGTTGTACCAAGAATGTATCTAATTGTCCATTTATTATTAATTCTGAAATGTTAAATGCTCTTCCAAACATTACACGTGAATATCCATAAACACTTGATGCTAACCCCCATAATAGTATTATTTGCTTTATGTTGTATCCTCCTATTTCATTTTTTATATTAAATAATATTATCCATTGAATTATAAAACTAGCATTATTCAATATCATAAATAATATATTAGTTATAAATGTTACTTTATTTACCATTTGCATCATTATATTATACTTAACAGATAATATCATAACTTTTATCTGATTTTTAACCACCGTTAACATTTAATTTTTTCACTCCTTTTTCATATAGTATTAGTGTTAATGTTGTAGCAACAAATAAATATATAATTTGTGCTAGTAAAATTTGTACAAAATTTTGCAGACTAAAATTTATTAATAATTTTGCTGGTCCATATGTTACCACATATATTGGTGTACATTTTATTATTGGTCTTAAATATTGGGGAAACATTTCAATTGGGAACATTGTTCCTATTAGTAATATCATTTTGTCATATATCCAATGAAATGGTGTAGAATCTTCTATCCAAAATGAAATTATGCTAATTAATATTTTCATAATGGCATTTATTAATATTCCGAAATACTATAACTATTAATATTAATGGAACAACCGCTAAGTTAAAATCTTGAATAGGGCCTATCCAGCATATTCCAATTATTGCAGCCATTATACTAAATATTATTGTTTTTAATGTTATCTCCCCAAAATATTTAGCCATAATGTAGAATATATAATTATATGGTTTGTTAATCTTATAGGCTACATCTCCTGTTCTTATATCTTGGCTCACTTCATTTGTTAGCACTTTATTTTTGGTAGCATACCACAAAGCTTCTGTTATTAATACATACCACATCATCTGGTTTAATGTATACCCATTTATCATATTACTTGGATCCTCATAAATATATTGCCATAAATTCATTAACACAATCATTACTATAAAAAAGTATATAAATCCAATTAATATATTGTAAATGTATGTTAAATTTTCTATAAGTGTAGATTTGTAAATATATAAATACTTTCTCATTGTTTTATCATCCCCCTTTTTTTCTAAGAAGTTAGTTATATTCTTTTGTTCCCTTATATATTTCTGTAATTATATCTTCTAATGGTTTGTTAGCTTTTAGTTTTTCCATAGAGCTATCCAATATTATTTTTCCATAATTTATTATAATTACTCTTTTGCATAGTTTTTCTATATCTCCTATATCATGACTTGTTAAAAAAATTGTTGTTTTATATTCTTTATTCATTTTCTTTATTAGTGCTCTTACATTTTCTTTTATCACTGGGTCTAGCCCTATTGTTGGTTCATCCAAAAATAGAATTTCAGGTTCATGTATTAATGCAGCTACTATTTCGCATCTTATTCTTTGCCCTAGTGATAAATTTCTTACTGGTGTATTTATAAATTCTTGTAATTTAAAAGTATTTTTTAGCTCTTCTATTTTCTTTTCTATTATGTTTTCTGGCATATCATATATCGCCCCAAAAAATTTAAAGTTATCATATGGAGTTAGATGTGTCCAAAGTTGTTCTTTTTGTCCAAAAACAGTTCCTATTTTATATGCTAATTGTTTTCTTTGCTTTGATGGATCTAAATCCATTATTTTTATTTCACCTGATGTAGGATATAAAATACCTGTCAACATTTTTATTGTTGTTGATTTTCCTGCTCCATTTGGACCTATAAATGCTAACATTTCTCCTTCCTCTACTGAAAAATTTATATTATTTACTGCTTTTATTGTTTTGTACTTTGGTTTAAAAATGGATTTTATGCTTCCTTTTATTCCTTTCTCTTTTTCCTTTACCTTAAATTCTTTGTTTAAATTTTTTACCTCTATTATTTTCACTTTTCTCATCCCCCTTTTTCTGATAAAACAAAAAAGCCTCACTAAGAAATCTTTTAAGACTCCTTAGTAAGACTTTATTTATCTTACTTTCTGTGTAAGTAATATTTTTATTACTCTTTACCGCTCAAGAATTTAATGCTTTAGGTAAACTCTTAAATTACATTTTCTATATTAACATACTTTTAGTATTCTGTCAACCTCTTTTTCTTTTTTGTGCATGGTATGCTACTTCTTCTTTTATTATATCTGGCGTTATTTCTGAAAATGCCTTTCCTATTTTTATTAATGTTCCAGGAAGTATCATAAATTTATTTTTTAGCATTTTATCTATTGCATATTGGGCTACTTTTTCACTTGATAATCCTGGTATTTTAAATTTTACATTCGCAACCTTATTAAAATTTGTGTCTACTGGCCCTGGACATAGCAAACTTATTTTTACATTTGATTTTTTCTTTTTTAGTTCTTTTCTAACTGCTTTCGTTAGTGCAACAACATAATTTTTTGTTGCATAATATGTTGCCATTAGTGGTCCTGGCATAAATCCAGCTATTGATGCTACATTTAATATATTTCCTTTGTCTTTTTTTATCATGTCTTTTAAATATAGTTTTGTTAATATATGCACAGCTGTTATATTTGTATTTATCATAGTTATTTCTTTTTCTAAATCTGATTCTGCAAATTCTCCAAATAAGCCAAATCCCGCATTGTTTATTAATACATCTATATTTTTTTCGTTTTCATACAATTTGTAGCAATTCTCTTTTATGTTTAAATCCATAGGGTATATTGTTATATTTATTTTATTGTTTTCTGTTTCTAGTTCATTTTTTATTTTAGTTAATCCATCTTCATTTCTAGCAACTAAAATTAGATTATAATTTAGTTTTGCTAAAATTCTTGCCATATCTCTTCCTATTCCAGAAGAAGCCCCTGTTATTAAAGCTTTCATATTTAATTCTTCCTCCATCTATGGTTTATGTTTGTAAGGTATCCTGGTGTTGTTGCTGTGTCTATAACTGCATAGGTTTTGTTTATTATATTATTGTTATATGTTGTTCCGTTGCCACCAATTATATTGGTACAATTCGAAAACATACTTGTTGAATTTGTAACCGCTGTTGTCGTCCATCCTGTGCTTGTCTCTGCATTAAATTCACTTACATATATTGTTGTTAAAGCTTTACAATTATTAAACATAGTTCTCATGGTTATTACATTAATTGTATTAAAGCCACTTAAATCTAATGTTGTTAAAGCCATACAACCACTGAACATAGTTTGCATATTTGTTACGCTACTTGTATTAAAATTACTTAAATTTAATGTTGTTAATGCTTTACAGTTATAGAACATTTCTAACATGCTTGTTACATTACTTGTATTGAATTTACTTACATCTAATGTTATTAATTTACTACAATTTGAGAACATAGACTGCATATTTGTTGCACCATAAGTACTAAAGTTGTCAAAAGTTATTTTTGTTAATTGTGTTAAACTTTGAAATAAATATTGTGTTTCTGTGTTTGTAGCAATTACTCCATCACTTGTAAAAGTTAATTCATATAATCCATTTCTGTCTGTATCTGTGTAATATGCCATTATGCTCTCATCTTGTTTTTCTGATGCATCAAAAGTTTCTATTGTTCCTTCTGGTTTTTCTTTTCCTAATTTAAATTCTATTGTTTCTATTTTATTTTTTATTATTGTACTATTTAAATATTTTCCAGTTGGAGCTACTCTGCTAGCAGATATTAACCTATTTATCTTCTTGTTTTTATTAATATTTGTAAGGTATCCTGGTGTTGTTGCTGTGTCTATAACTGCATAGGTTTTGTCTGTTTTAGTTGAATCAAACGTTGTTCCATTTCCTCCTATTATATTTGTACAATCTGAAAACATATTTACTGAATTTGTTACCGCTGTTGTCGTCCATCCTGTGCTTGTCTCTGCATTAAATTCACTTACATATATTGTTGTTAAGTTTCTACAACCTCCAAACATTAAGTACATATTCTCTACATTGTTTGTGCTAAAATTACTTAAGTTCAAAGTTGTTATATTACCACATTGATAAAACATTAATGATGCGTTTTTTACGGCCATCACATTAAAATTACTAAGATTTAATTCATTTAAAGCCCAACAACCTCTAAACATATCCTCCATACTTGTTACATTACTTGTATCAAAATTGCTTAAATCTAATGTTGTTAATCCGCTACAACCGCTAAACATACCACCCATGCCAGTTACCTTACTTGTATCAAAATTATTTACGTCTAATATTGTCAATCCACCACAACCGTTAAACATACTTCCCATAGCTGTTACATTTTTCGTATTAAATCCACTTACATTTAGAGTTGTTAATCCTTTACAACCATTAAACATACAAGTCATTTCTGTCACATTACTTGTATCAAAATTGCTTGTGTCTAGTTCTATTAACTTACTGCAATTTTGAAACATATAAGACATGATTTTTACATTACTTGTGTTAAAATTACTTATATTTAGTTCTTTCAATTTGCCACAATTCAAAAACATATTTCTCATAGTTGTTACATTACTTGTATCAAAATTATTTAAAGCTAATGTTGTTAGTCCGCTACAACCATCAAACATACCTCTCATCTCTTTTACGTTTTCTGTATTAAATTTACTTACGTCTAATGTTGCTAAACTATTACACTTACTAAACATACCATTCATATTAGTTACATTAGCTGTATTAAAATTATTTACATTTAGTCTTGTTAAACTGCTGCAAAATCTAAACATCTCTTCCATATTTGTCACCTTACTTGTGTCAAATCTACCCAAATTTAATGTTGTCAATTTATTGCAGTCACGAAACATTGTACTCATAGTAGTTACCTTACTTGTATCAAAATTATTTAAATCTAGTGCTGTTAAATTGCTACATCCATAAAACATTTTATTCATATTTGTCACATTGCTCGTATTTAATATACTTACGTCCAATGTTGTTAAACTACTGCAAAAACTAAACATCTCTCCCATACTTGTCACTTTATTTGTGTCAAATTTGCTTAGATCTAGCGTTTCTAGTTTTGAGCACCCATTAAATAGTCCGTGCATTCTAGTTGTTCCCCATGTACTAAAATTGTCAAATTTAATAGTTTTTAGATTAACTAAAGCCGAAAATAAATAATTTTCATATATATGTTTAGTTGTTGCTATTATTTCTGGACTTAAAAAGGTTAATTTATATAATCCATTTCCATCTGTATCTGTGTAATACCCCATTATGCTTTTGTCTTGCTTTTCTGATGCGTCAAAACTTAATTCATTTATTGTGCCTTCTGGTGGTTGTGTTCCTTGTGCAAATTCTATTTCTTCTATTTCATTTTTTATTACCGTACCTCTTAAATATTTAGTTGTTGATCCTGACCCCCTAACTGCCATTAGTCTATTTGGTTCTGCTATTTTAAAGTTTATATATGAGCTTAATATTGTTTTTTCTGGTATTGTTTGATTTTTATATTTAAATGTTATATATAGCTCTTTTGTTTCTTTTGCTCCTATTGTTTCTCCTATATTAAATCCTCTTATCTCAAATACTATGTCTGGATTGTCATAAAATTCTTCATCATACAGTACTGCTACAAATGGATATGTTTCTTCTGAATTGTTATATATTGTTACTTTATATTTTATTTCTGAGTTTGGGTTTTGTTCTGAAAGTGATATCAAGCTTTGTAGCATTGTTCCTCTATAGTATTCTATATTGGATGCATCTACGTTTGCATCTACTCCACTTACATATGTTACATCTGTTATGAATACTCCATTTTGTGTTGTTGCTGTTATTCCTCCTGTTATTTCTGCTGTTACAGAATTTATTGCGGAATAGCCTATTCCTATAAATAATATTGCTCCTAATAACACAAATAGTATTAATGATTGTTTACTAAATTTTATATAAAATATTGGTGTGTGTACAGCGCCAATAATTTTAAATTTCTTGTCGTTATATTTCACATTTTTCTCCTTGTGATCTTCATTTTTAGTAATTTCTTCGAAGTGCGGGCGATTAAAATCGCCCCTACAACTTATTTCTTTGCTTTTTGTTCTTTATTTTTTGCTTTTTCTCTTAATTCATTCCTTATTTCTTTTACTCCTAATACATAAACAAATAAAACGTCATTATTTATTATCATAAATTTTGTTCTTTCTTCATTCTCTGCATACATTAGTATAGGCGCTTGTATTGTATCTCTCATTTCTAATATTTCGTTAAATGTGCCTATTTTTAAAATTTTATAACCTTGTAAGTTTTCTTCGCTACTTATTTTTTGTATATTACTTTTATAGTTAAATAATATTTTTCTTAACTCTTGCTCGTACATAGTTTCTGCGCTTCTTGTTTCTAACACATATTTTATAAACATTAATAATAATATTATTCCTATGGTTAAAATTGAAACTCCTGTTATTAAAACGTATGTTAGGTCACCATATTGGCTTTCTTGTATTAGCATTTTTCCTTCGCCTTTTACTACATTTGTTGATATGCTTACATCTACTGTTTTGGTGGTTAGTGGTACATTTAGTGTCATTACCTTTTCATCTTTATTTACTTGGCTTCCATCATATTTATTTATTACATGTAAATACATATTTACAGATAAGGTACTATTAGTGTTACTTAAATTATATACTGTTATAAATTTACTTATTTTTCTGTTATATTCATTATAGTCTATGGTGAATTTTTCGTCTATTTCCAATTGTTTCGAGTTTGTTTCTGTTGCTGGTTTACTTGCTATTTCTTCTTCAATTGTATATATTGAGTTTTCTCTGCTACCTTCCTTTACCTCTATTTGGCTAAGTATTTTATAATCATATATATAGTCTTGTTCTTCTTTTAAATCTAATTTATATTTAAATTCGGCTTCTATATCTTTTATTATACTTGCAACTACTCCTGTGCTTCCCTCCAAATATTCTCCTGTATAGAATTCATTTTCGTTTAGTCTTATTTTATATTCTACTTTTGCATTTTCTTTGTATTCGTTATAATAGTTTTTACTTAGTATTGCATATGTTGCTATAAGAATAATAGCTACTAGTATTACTACAAAACTTCCTACAGCTAATTTTATTTTGTGTCTTCTTCTCTTTCTCTGATGTTGCAATATAGTATCTTGATTTACTTCTCCCATCTTTTTATCCTCCGATTTTTACTTATTAATTATGTCATTTAATAATAGTGTAATTTTTCCTATATATGGTATTTTACCTTTAACTATTCCAACTATGTTTTTTTGTGTTCTAAAGCCTTTATCTTCCTGTTGGTTTGCATCCCCTTTTGTATAATATCTTATTTCTTCTCCAACACTCTTTTTATCAATTATTCTATGAATCACAAAAACATTTTCCGTTTTAAATACAATTATTTCTCCTATTTCTAGTTCTTCTTTTTCATAGCGTTCATATATTATAATATCGCCTTTATTTATAGTACCTGTCATACTTCCTGTGCCTATTACTAAAGTTCCATATCTAAATCTGCAAGAAACTACCATTATTAGCAGTGATACTAATATACACAGTATTATGCATATTATCATTTCTTTTCTTTTTTCACTCACTGCTACAATCTGCACTCTTTTTGAGTACAAATTCTCTAGCAAAACATATGTCACGTATGGCACAACAATTCCTATTATTGCTCTAAATAATATATCTATGTCTGGTGTTATTGGTATAATATACATATACATTAATGTTATTATTCTATAACATATTACTGCTTTGTAATTTCCGTATTTTGTTACAATATAGTTGTACAGCACATTGTTAGCTATTGCAGTAAATATTGTATAGCTGACTAATGTAAAATAATCTTTTAATGTTTTTATACTGCTTATATTTGTTGATATTATTATTTCTAATAATATCATTGCTATTAAAATTATTAGATTAGCCTTTTTTTGTTGTTTTATTAATATCTGTTTTCTAATAATTTCTGATGATATTATTATTACTACATATGGTATTATATAGTTTATTATAGACCATTTGCTAAATTTTACTGCAGAGCTATAAAAGCCCAATTTTATTCCTAGCATATATAAAATTGCTACATAAATTATAGCAATTGTACTTACTAAAAGTATCATCTGCTTTTTATATATAGTTTCTGTTTTTTGGCCTTTAATAAATTTTATTGCTATTACCATAAATACTAATAATACTGTCATTATTATTGTTCTTGTTATATATTCATTAAAAATGAGAGCTAAAAGGAGAACTAAAATTAATGAAAACTCTATTATATATAATCTAAGTCTATCACTATTCATAATTCCTCCTTTTGCTTTTCTTATCCATTTTAATAATTATGGTTGTACTGGATCTGCATTAATTGACATATTTACTGTTGTTGCTACTGGATCATCAGTTACTGGTGTTTTAATTAGTTCAACTGTTAGTTCTACTTCTACAGTTGCATCTTTTGCTAATTCCATTGTATTGTTTTCTGCTAATCCTGTAACTGTTTTTGTAGCTTTAAAATAAGTTGTGTTTTCAACTACTGGGTCATTTACAGTTAATTTAGCTGTTAAATCTGGGCTTGCATTTTTTATTGTGTATTTAGCTGTTACTTTATCTCCTTTTGCTGTTAAGCCTGCAACTTCAAATTTAGCATTTGTATCATCTGTTAATGTTGCTGTTGCTGTTACACTTGCGTCAAGGTTTTCACCTTTTGTTACTGTAGGAGTACCTTCAAATCTTACTACAAAGTTTCCTTGTTTAGTTGTTGCACCTGCAGTACCAGAGATTTTCAAAGGTATAGTTGTTATTGCTGCATATCCAATTCCTATTGCTAATATAGCAACTAGCACTACTATCCCTATAACTTTCTTTTTATTATTCATGATTTTTCCCTCCTTTGTTTATATAATACTATTTATTAATCTATAAATCAATACTTTTTTGTTTCTTGTTTATTGTTAAATTGGCTTAAACGGTTTAAATTTATTACATTTTGGGCTATATATTACATTTCAATTGCGTTTGTATTACATTTTCATTACAAACATTGCATAATAAAAAACAACCAGCTTGCATTGTCTGATTGTTTTAGCAGTAAAATTTGATTTGAGGAATATCATTAGAAATTATATTAAAATAAGATAAATAATAATAAAATAGCTTGGATCCTTAGATACAAACTATTTACAGTAATTTTTCTATGGTAGCGAGGGGGGGATTCGAACCCTCGACCTGTCGGGTATGAACCGAATGCTCTAGCCAACTGAGCTACCTCGCCATATGATAAAAAATTAAAGCCCCATATGTTGTATGGTGGCTTGAAGTGGAATCGAACCACTGACACGAGGATTTTCAGTCCTCTGCTCTACCAACTGAGCTATCAAGCCAGTTATTTTTGCCTATATAATAAAAAAATGGCGACCTGGAACGGGCTCGAACCGTCGACCTCTAGCGTGACAGGCTAGCGTTCTAACCAACTGAACTACCAGGCCATAGATTTTTATATATAGAAATGGTGGGCGCAATAGGGCTCGAACCTATGACCTCCTGCTTGTAAGGCAGATGCTCTCCCAGCTGAGCTATGCGCCCATTTCCTACGACTTCCTTAGTATACTAAATTTATTACAAATTGTCAATACATTTTTTGAAATTTTCAAAATATTTTTTTCACAATTAGGGACTGTCCCCTATTGTGAAATTTACTCCTATTATTCCTCCTATTATCCCTGCTAAGATTGCTGAAATTATCATTATTATGGACTTGAGGCTTAGCTGAAGTCCGGAAAACACTATGCTTGATGAAACATATAAAAAAGTTATATATATTAATCCTACCATGCCTCCATTTATCATACCATTTTTATTTATATTTCTTGTACTTTTTGCGCTTCCTATTAGAATACTTATAGCTGTTATTATAATTACTATTGGTGTTATTGTACTTTCTGGTACGTTAGAATATGTAAGTATTGTTGCAAATATAAATAAAAAAATAAATGTTAATACAATTGCAAAAAGACTTCCTTTTACTATTCTAATTATGTTTTGCTCTTGTTTACTTCTTTCCATTTTATTTATTTTTTCCATTGTGACCTCCTTTAGCTTTTTATAATTATTCTTTTACATATGTATTCTTATTTTTGTTTTTTAGAACAATTGCTTTTTGCTAAAAAAATAATGTGCTTATAGCACACTATTTTTTTATTATTTATTTTGTTCAAGGTAATCTTCTATATTAATTTCCTTGCCTTCATATACCATATAATATTTATTCACTCCTGCACTTAATACTGAATAAACGTTTTTTAGTGCAAATTGTATTTTTGTTTTTCCTGTTCCATCAACTAATCCATATGCATTATTCTTTTTTGCAACAATTAGTTCATATTTTGGTATTACGACTACAGGGTCTGCTATAGATTTATACTTTTCTGTACAACCTATTTCATCATATTCCAAGCCTAAAACCTCTTGCCCATCTGTGTTATACATTCCCCATTTTTTATCTTTCATGACAGGAATATATTTATCTAGCATTATATATTGATTATCTATAGAAGGATATTTAGTAGCGTCAACACCTATTTGGTCGTATTCTGAATATACTATTGTTTTTCCTTCTTTATTTATTATTCCAAATTTTTTGTTTATAGCCACTAAGTATAGTTGATTATTTATTTGCTCTATATTGTCATACTCTGGTGGAATTATAGGGGTTGCTGCATATGTTATTATTCCAACTTTATTATCATCTGTTTTAACTATAAAGCTTTTTAATGATTCGATAAATTTTATGCTTTTATATTTTGTACCTATTATAGTTTGCCCTTTTAAATCACAAACTCCAAATTTCTTCTCATCATTTTTTACAACCATCATTCCATATAATATTGCTTTTTGATTACTATAATTAACATCTTCTTCACCTACAAGTGCCGAAGTTTTTTCGAATTTTGTACCTTGAGCCGTATATGATGTTACTAATTTTGAAAGTGTATATATATCTATTTTATTATTTTCTTTGTTGTATGAAATTGCTACATTACATCCATTTGATATACCATTTATAGATGCATATAATTCTCCATTAATTTTTTTTACTGGTTCATCAATTTCAAAATATTCGTAATTACTTACTTCATTTGTTGTAATTATCTTTTTATAAATCTGATTAGAATCTAACACATATGAGGTAACCTCATCTTTATTTTTTATATAACATTTGTTTTTGTCTTCTATGTATGATTGTTTGTATTCTCCATCAAACACTTCATATCCCACCTGTTTAGCAAATGTTTTTATTGGAATGTATATTTTGTCTCCTTCAAAAACTATTTTGCTATCCATTATTTTTGTATTGTCTGCACCATCAATAAATATTTTTAACGCTTTTTTCTTCTGAACATATAAAAGTCCTATTAAAATAATTATTAAAATTGAAATCACACTTAATATAACAATAGTGGTTTTAAGTGTTTTTTTTATCTTTTCTTCATTGCTAGATTTCATGTTTCTATTACCAGTAAGATCCATATTTTATTACATTCCTTTCTTTCAGGTTCGCTTTTTCTAGCTCGTAACCATTTTTTATTCTTTTGTATAACCATATTTAGCGTAAAATTCTTTTTTAAAATTCAGCAAGTTGTCATTCTCTATTTCTATTCTAACTCTTTCCATTAATTTAGTCAAGAATCTTAAATTGTGAATTGATAATAATCTTACTCCCAATATTTCATTTGCTTTTATCAAATGTCTTATATATGCTCTTGTATAATTTTTACAAGTATAGCAGTCACATTCTGAATCAAGTGGTCCCCAATCTTTTGCATATACTGCATTTCTTACTACCACTTTTCCATTAGATGTCATTGCTGTTCCATTTCTAGCAATCCTTGTTGGCAATACACAATCACACATATCTATTCCAGCAAGAGCTGCCTCTATTAGGTAATCTGGACTACCAACTCCCATAAGGTATCTAGGTTTATTTTCTGGCATTAATGGAGTGGTATATTTTAATATTCTTAGAAATTCTTCAGTTGGTTCTCCTACACTTATTCCTCCTATTGCATATCCTGGAAAATCCAATTTAATTAAGTCTTCTGCACTTTGCTTTCTTAAATCTTCATAAAATCCGCCTTGTATTATTCCAAATAGCCCCTGTTTATCAGTATTTTTGTGTGCTTCTTTACACCTAACAGCCCACCTTGTTGTTCTTTCCATTGATTGTTTTGTATATTCATATGTAGCTGGGTATTCAACACATTCGTCAAATGACATTATTATATCTGCTCCCAACGCTTCTTCTATTTCCATTACTTTTTCTGGTGAAAAGAAGTGTTTACTTCCATCTAAATGTGACTTGAACTCCACCCCTTGTTCTGTTATAGTTCTTAAATCACTTAAGCTAAAAACCTGAAAGCCTCCACAATCTGTCAGTATTGGTCTGTCCCACCTCATAAAATTATGCAATCCGCCTGCTTCTTTTACTAATTCATGTCCTGGTCTTAAGTATAAATGATATGTATTTGATAATATAATTTGTGCTTTTACTTCTTCTTTTAGTTCTTCAGGCGTTAAAGATTTTACTGTTGCCTGTGTTCCTACAGGCATAAAAATTGGTGTTTGTATGTCTCCATGTGGAGTATGTACTATTCCTCTTCTAGCACCACTATTTTTGTCAACATGTAATAATTCATATGTTATTGCTGATTTCATTCTTGTTTCCTTTCCTAAAATGCAAATAATTTTTTATATATTTAATTGTTTTATAATATAGCCATTGCATCTCCAAAAGAAAAAAATCTATATTTTTCTTTGACCGCTTCCTCATATGCATGCATTATATAATCTTTACCTGCTAACGCTGACACTAGCATTATTAAAGTAGATTCTGGTAAATGAAAATTTGTAATTAAACCATCTATACATTTAAATTTATAACCTGGATAGATGAATATTCCTGTATCTGCTTCTATTGGTTTTACATATCCATTTTCATCTGCAATACTTTCTAACACTCTACAAGAAGTTGTTCCAACAGCTATTATTCTGTGTCCTTCTTTTTTTGCTTTATTTATTTTTTCTACATCTTCTTGTTTAATGTAAAAATGCTCTGTATGCATAGCATGTTCTTCTACATTTTCTTCTTTAACTGGTCTAAAGGTACCTATTCCCACATGCAATGTCACATTTGCTATATCTATTCCTTTTTGTCTAATCTCTTCTAATAGCTCATTTGTAAAGTGTAGACCTGCTGTTGGCGCCGCTGCTGAGCCTTCATACTTTGCATACACTGTCTGATATCTATCTTTTTCTTTTAGTTTTTCGTGAATATATGGTGGTAATGGCATAAGTCCAATTTTATCTAAAATTTCGTTAAAAATTCCATCATATGTAAATTTAACTTTTCTATTTCCACCATTCATTATTTCTAATATCTCTGCCTGTAATATTCCATTTCCAAATATTACTTTTGTTCCTTCTTTTAAACGTCTACCCGGTCTAACCATAACTTCCCAATAGTCGCCTTCAATTCTATTCAAAAGTAAAAATTCTACATTTATTCCTGTTTCTTCTTTTATTCCATATAGTCTTGCTGGTATTACTTTTGTATTATTTCTTACAAGACAGTCTCCTGGTTTTAGATAATTTATTATATCTTTGAATATTTTGTGTTCTATTGTTTTATTCTTTTTATCTAAAACCATTAATCTTGACTCATCTCTATTTTTTATTGGAACCTGTGCAATTAGTTCTTGTGGCAGATTATAATTAAAATCTGATACTTTCATTTTGTTACTCCTTAATTACTTGACTGCATCTATGGCATATTGTAGGATTTTCTTTGTCTTCTCCTACTGTTGTAGAATACATCCAACATCTTTCACATTTTTCTCCTTCTGCCATTTCTACTTTTATGCCGATTTTTTCTTCTTCTTTTCTCAAATTTTCTTCAACCTGTAAATCTGAAACAATAAATACTGTTTTTAATATTTCTAAATTATTTTTTATAAACTCGTAATCTTTGTCATTTGCATATAATGTTATCTTTGCATTCAAAGAGTGTCCTATAATTTTGTCTGCTCTTGCTAACTCTAAGTTTTTAGACACCAACTCTTTTAGTTCTAATATCTTATTCCATTTCTCTGTTAGTTCTTTATTGTCATATTGTTCATTAACCTCTGGGAAATATGTTAGCATAACACTTTCTACTTGTTCATTTTTCGTGTGTGGCATATATTTCCATATTTCTTCAGCTGTATAGCATAAAATTGGAGCTAATATTTTTACTAATGTATTTAATATTTCATACATTGTTGTTTGTGCTGCTCTTCTTTCTATAGAGTCCTTTTTAGAAGAGTATAATCTATCTTTTATTATATCTAGATAAAAATTACTCATATCTGTTACGCAAAATTGATTTATATCGTGATATACAATATGAAAATCGTACTTGTCATAATTATTCGTACAATCTTTAATAAGTTTATTTAGCCTTGTTAAAGCCCATTTATCTATTTCTTGTAACTTATTATATTCTACAGGTTCTTCTGGGTTATAGTCAGAAATATTGCCTAATATATATCTTGCTGTGTTTCTTATTTTTCTATAAACTTCTGCTATTTGTTTCATAATATCTTGTGATACCGTTATATCTGATTTAAAGTCTGAAGATATTACCCATAGTCTTAGTATATCTGCTCCATATTGTTTTATTGCATCTTGTGGATTTACACCATTACCTAATGATTTAGACATTTTTCTTCCATCCATGTCTATTAAAAATCCATGTGTTAAAACCTGTTTATATGGTGATTGACCTGTTGTTGCAACTGCTGTTAACATAGATGATTGGAACCATCCTCTATATTGGTCATTTCCCTCTAGATACAAATCTGCTGGGTATGGTAGACCTCTTTCAACCAATACGCCTTGATGTGAAGAACCAGAGTCAAACCAAACATCCATAATGTCAGTTTCTTTTTTAAAGTGTGTATGCCCACATTCACATTTTGCTCCTTCTGGCATCAACTCTTCTTCTGTCATATCAAACCAAGCATTAGACCCTTTTTCTCTAAATATTTTTTGAATTTTTTCTATGCTTTCTTTTGTAATATATTCTTTTCCACATTCTTTGCAATAGAATATTGGTATTGGTACACCCCATGTACGTTGTCTAGAAATGCACCAGTCACTTCTATCTTTTACCATGTTTAATATTCTATCTTCTCCCCATGCTGGAATCCAATCAACTTTCTTTATTTCTTCTATAGCTTTTTCTCTAAAGCCATCTATTGAAGCAAACCATTGATCTGTTGCTCTAAATATAATTGGATTTTTACATCTCCAACAATGTGGATATGAGTGAACTAATTCTTCTTTTTGCAATAATGCATTATTTACTTCTAGCCATTTAATTATTTCTGCATTTGATTTTTCATAGAATAACCCTTTAAATGGTCCTGCCCCTTCTGTCTGATAGCCTTTTCCATCTACTGTTACTACTATTTCTAATCCATTTTTCATTCCACAAAGATAATCTTCTTTACCATAACCAGGTGCAGTATGTACAGCCCCTGTACCTGTACCCAATTCTACCAATATTGTATCTTCACTACCTAATACAACTTTTGAGTTTCTGTCTAAAAATGGATGTTTACATTGTATTCCTTCTAGATCTTTCCCCTTTAATTGTTTTATAGTTTTATAATTTTCTATTTTAGCTAGTTGCATTACTTTATCTACAAGTTCTGTTGCTATTACTAATTTTTCTTTTCCCGTGTCTACAACACTATATTCAAATTCTTCTCCTACAGTTATTCCTGTATTTCCTGGAAGTGTCCAAGGCGTAGTAGTCCAAATTACTATATATGTGTCTTTTTCATCTAACTTTCCTTTTCCATCTGCCACCCTAAATTTTACATATATTGATGTTGTTTTTACATCAGCATATTCTATTTCTGCTTCTGCTAATGCTGTTTCACAGTCTGTACACCAGTATACAGGTTTTAGACCTTTATATATATAACCTTTTTGGTACATTTCTCCAAATACGCCAATCTGTCTTGCCTCAAATTCTGGCTTTAATGTTATATATGGGTTTTCCCAATCGCCTAAAACTCCTAATCTTCTAAATCCCTCAGTTTGTTTTTGAACAAAACCTAATGCAAAGTCTCGACATGTATTTCTAAATTTTGTAACTCCTATTTCATCTTTATTAAGCCCTAATACTTGTATTGCTCTTTTCTCTGTTGGCAATCCATGTGTATCAAAACCTGGTATAAAAGGAGTATAATACCCTTTTAAATTTTTATATCTTACCACCGTATCTTTAAGTACCTTATTTAAAGTATGTCCTAAATGGATTTCTCCATTTGCATATGGAGGTCCATCATGTAATACAAATGGTGTTTTTCCCTCATTCTTCTTTAACATTTTTTCATACAGTCCATTGTCATACAACTCTTCTTTTATTTTTGGTTCATTTTCTGGTAAATTTCCTCTCATCGGAAAATCTGTACTTGGCAAGTTAAGTGTTTTGCCATAATCTTTTTTTTCTTCTTCCACTTTATTTTCCCCTTCCTGTTCTTTTTTAGTAATTTCTTCGAAGTGCGGGCGATTAAAATCGTCCCTACATTTTTCAATGTATGTTAAAAACCATTCCGCCCTTTTTAGGACGAAATGGTTTTGTTTCCGCGGTACCACCTAAATTAGATAATTTAATATTATCTCTCTTAATATCTTTAACGCAAGATTTACGGTTTAATTTACTTATTTCTGTTCAATTAAACAACATAAAAGGTGATAATATATATTTTTCATATACCAAAATTTCAGCAAGTATTTGGCTCTCTAAATATTACTAATTTATATATCGTGTCCTTTATTATCGCTTGTTTTATAATTATTTCATATAGTAACACTTTTTTGCTTATTTTTCAAGTGTTTGTGTTGTTATTTTAATAATAATATTAATAGTGTTCCTATTAACATTCCTTGTTTCATTTCTTCTGTTATCTCAAATTCGCTTTCTGTTGCATTTTTTACTTCTTCTGCTGTTGCTTCACTAATCTTCATCTTTTTTATGTCTTGATATTTAAAATTAACCTTATATTCTATTTCTTGTCCAGGTTCCAAATTTTCTATTTTTAAATATTTATTTCCTATATTCACATCTCTAAGTGTAGAAAATTCAAATTTTATGTACTTTTCATTAATTGTTTCTTCTGTATTATTTTTTATCTTTCCATTTACATATCCATTAACATAGGTTGCTTTTGCTTGTTCAATAGTTATGTTAGGATTTTCTACTTCTATTTTACTATCTTCTATTGCCTTGTATGTTCCATTTATATATAAATAAATCATTACATTTGAAAATACAAATAATAGTGCAATTATTAAGATATACATTATTATATTGTGCATTCTTTTTCTTTTATCTATGCACCAAAAGTCCATATAATCACTCATTTTGTTCCCCTTTCTTATTTATATAGGAATTTTATATTTTTCTAAATACTCCTCCAACTTTTCCTAGAATTTGGCAATCTGGAACTATAATAGGATCCATTGTACTATTTTCTGGTTGCAATCTTATATGGTCTTTTTCTTTATAAAATGTTTTTACTGTTGCTTCATCTCCTATTAAAGCTACAACTATTTCACCATTTTCTGCTGTGTTTTGTTTTTTTACTAAAATATAATCTCCATTTAAGATTCCAGCTTCTATCATGCTTTCTCCTCTAACTGTTAGCATAAAGCTTTCACAATTTCCAACAAAGTCTAGCGGAATTGGAAATGTATCTGTTACATTCTCAACTGCTAAAATAGGTTCTCCAGCTGTAATTTTTCCAATTACAGGAACCTCTACCATTTCTTTACCTGTATATAGATTTTTAGGTTCTGCCTTTTTGTTTCTTTCTTTTCCGTCTTCCCCTTTTAGTAATCTTAATGTTCTACCTTTTTGTTCTTCTTTTTTAATATACCCCTTTTGCTCTAGTCTAGATAAATATCCATGTACCGTAGCAGTAGATTTTAGATCAACAGCTTCTCCTATCTCTCTTACTGATGGTGGATAACCGTTTTTGTTTATTTGCTTTTCTATAAATTTTAATATTGCCTTTTCCCTTTTATTAATGCCAGTTTTTAGTTTTTTTTCTCTCACTATAAATCACTCCTTCTTTTATCTGCCAATATAATATCATACAAACAAATAAATGTCAAACAAAAGTTTTAAATTTTAATCATACCATTCTAATTCCCAATCCACTACTCTTACAGTATCACCTTCTTGTACCCCTGCTTTTTTCAACGCTTGATTTACTCCTAAGTCATCTAAGCATTTATGGAAATAATGTAGTGATTCATTGTCTTCTACATTTACTCTTCTCATTACCCTTTGTACTGCTGGACCGTCAACAACAAAGATTTTGCCTTCTTTATATATTGTAAATTGTGATTCATCTTTTAATTCATATATTTTTTTATCTTTTTCTACTTCTACAAGATCTTCTTTTGGTAATTCTTTCAATTCTTGCGAAACCTTATTTAAAAGTTCTTTTATTCCTTCTCCTGTAACTGCTGATATTTTAAATATTTCCAATTTTTCTTTTTTAGCTAATTCGCTTAATTCTTTATAAAGTGTTTCATCTTGCATACTATCTATTTTGTTTGCTACTATTATCTGCTTTCTTTTGCTTAATTTTTCACTATATTTTTTTAGCTCATTGTTTATAATCTTAAAGTCTTCTACTGGATTTCTTCCTTCCGAGCCAGATACATCTATTACATGTAATAACAATCTTGTCCTCTCTATATGTCGTAAAAATTGAAGTCCTAACCCTGTTCCTTCGCTTGCACCTTCTATAATTCCAGGTATATCTGCAATTACAAAGCTGTCTCCATATTCACTCTTTACAACTCCCAAATTAGGTTCTAATGTTGTAAAGTGATAATCCGCTATTTTAGGCGTTGCTGATGTTGTTACTGATAAAAATGTTGATTTGCCTACATTTGGAAATCCAATTAGTCCAACATCTGCTAATAATTTTAATTCAAGTATTAATTCTTTTTCTTCCCCTTTTTCTCCTTGCTGTGAAAATCTAGGAGCTTGTCTGGTTGAAGTTGCGAAGTGTGAATTTCCTTTTCCACCTCTTCCTCCTAATATAATTAGCTCTTTTTCGCCTTTTTCCGACAAATCTGCCAATACTTTTCCAGTGGCTGAATCCTTTATTATAGTTCCCAATGGCACTTTAATAGTAAGATCTTCCCCACTTTTTCCATATCTATGTCCGCCTTCTCCATTATTACCATTTTCCGCTTTAAATTTCTTTTTGTATCTAAAATCTATTAATGTATTAGCGTCTGGATCCACTGCAAAGTAAACATCTCCTCCTTTGCCACCATCTCCTCCATCTGGTCCTCCTGCTGCTACATACTTTTCACGACGAAAAGAAACAGCTCCATTACCTCCATCGCCTGCTTTTACAATTATTTTTACATAGTCAGTAAACATTATCTTACCTCTTTCATATATTCTTTTTTAGCTTTTAAAAATTCTTTTGTCTTTATCATTTCTATCTCTTCTTGTGTCAATTTTTCTACACGATATTTTTGTCCAAATTCTTTTTGCTTGCTTTCTTCTAATTGTTCTGCTAATTGACTTTCTTCTCTTGCAAATATTTTATCTTCTTGGAAAATGTTTTTATATACAATTAATTTATCCGTAATACCTTCTGCTGTTCCTGTATATTTTACCCCTGTTTCTAATACTTCATAAATATTCTTTTGTATTAAATCTTTTCCTTTAAAATGTTTGCATAAATCACCTTTTTTAAACATGTTTTCTCGTATAATCAATTATAAATATCTAATTGATTATTCCTTTCTTTTAAATATATTATTTTGGGGCACACAAGTTTGTTTTTTACATAAAGGACAAAAGTGACCCGTCCCCAAATGTCTTTTAGTAATCTAATTTCATTGCTTTTTTTACTTTTTTCATTGTTTCTTTAGCTGTTTTTTGAGCTTTGGCTGTTCCTTCCATTAATATTTTATCTACTATTTCTGGGTGTTCTTCATAATATGCTCTTTTTTCTCTCATTGGCTTTAGAAATTCGTTAATATTTTTTGCTAATTGCTTTTTGCACGCTACACATCCTCTTTCTCCTGCTCTACATTCTTTACAAACTGTAGAATATTCTTCTAAATTTGTAAACAAGTTATGATAATATGCAACCATACATATATCTGGATTTCCCAAGTCATCTTTTTTTATTCTATTAGGGTCTGTTACCGCGCTCATAACTTTTTTATTAACTTCTTCCTCACTGTCAGATAAATATATTGCATTTCCTAAGGATTTACCCATTTTTTCATTTCCATCTAGTCCTTTTATTCTTTTTCCTTTAGATAACACTGCCTCTGGCTCTTTTAATGTCTCTCCATAAATACTATTAAATTTTCTTACTATTTCTCTACATTGTTCAATTAAAGGAAGTTGATCCTCTCCTACTGGTACTAGTTCGCCATCAAAACATGTTATATCTGCTGCTTGACTTACAGGATACCCCAAGAACCCATATGTTACACTTTCGCCAAATAGTTCTTTTTTCTGAGCTATTTCCGTCTTTACTGTAGGGTTTCTTTGCAGTCTTGCTATTGTAACTAGGTTTGAATAAAAGACTGTAAGTTCCGCTGTTTCTGGTATCATAGATTGAATATATATTGTGGTTTTCTCAGGGTCTATCCCTATAGATAAATAATCTAATGCTACTTGTCTTACATTTGCTCTGACTTTGTCTGGATTGTTAAAGTTATCTGTTAATGCCTGAACATCTGCTATTAATATATATAAATCATACTCTCCACTATTTTGCATTTCTACTCTCTTTTTTAAAGACCCAAAATAGTGCCCTATATGTAATTTTCCGGTTGGTCTATCTCCTGTCAAAACACGTTTTTTACTTTCCATAGTAAAATCTCCTTTTTTGAATTTATTATACATTTTTCTTATATAATTATAAGGTAAATATTGCCTATTTGCAAGTATTATGACAAAAAGCAGTAGAACTTTTTCTACTGCTTTTGGACAATTGGGGACTGTCCCTAATTGTTACCTTCTTCCACTGGATAAACACTGACTTTCTTTTTATCTCTTCCTAGTCTCTCAAATTTAACTTTTCCAGTTACTTTTGCATATAACGTATCATCACTACCAATTCCAACATTTGTTCCTGGATGGAATTTAGTGCCTCTCTGTCTAACTAATATATTTCCTGCTGGAACTATTTGTCCATCAGCTCTTTTTAGTCCTAAACGTTTAGATTCACTATCTCTACCGTTTTTAACACTACCTTGACCTTTCTTATGAGCCATGTTTTCTCACTCCCTTCATGTGCTTTATATCTCTTATTATGCTTCTTTTTTAGCAGTTGCCTTTTTTGCTGAAGCTTCCTTTACTTCTGCTTTTTCTGTAGGCATTTTTATCTTTGTAATTTCTACTTTTGTATATGGTTGTCTATGACCTTGTGTTCTTCTATAATTCTTTTTTGCTTTATATTTGTACACTAAGATTTTTTTACCTTTACCATGAGAAACTACTTTTCCTTCTACTTTTACACCTTTTACATAAGGAGCTCCTACTTCTACTTTTGAATCATTAGATACTAAAACTACATTATCAAATGTAACTTTTTTTCCTTCTTCGCCTTCTAATTTTTCAAAGAATACTACATCTCCTTCTGCTACTTTGTATTGTCTTCCACAGCTTTCAATTATTGCGTACATTACATGTACACCTCCTCTTATCCGAATACTCGCTAAGCATAAAATTCAAGGTAATTAGCTTTTAGCTAATATTTAGTTACCCGACCTAGGCGGCTTACAGTTAATTATTTTACCATATCTTGGAACATATGTCAACGTTATTGCAATATTTTTCCTTTTATGTTATACTTTAATTAATAATTTTTTAGTTTACTTATGATAAATATAGAGGATGTGATAAATGTGAATGAAATAAATATGAACATTCCAAAAGAGACTACAGATAACACAAACTGCCTTGCTTTAACTGTTAGAAAAGAATACCGTTTAGCATTGGCTCGTAATTTATTTGATAAAACTACTACAATTACCTGGAAAATTGGATTAGGAATTATTGTTCTTAATTTTTTAAATATGTTTTTATAAGTAAAAGAAGAAAACTTTATCTGTTTTCTTCTTTTTGTATGTTTCTTTTAAATATGCCCAATAATGCAGCTCTTATTTTTGAAAAGATATTTAATATTTTGTTATCTGTTTTAGCTAAAGAAAATTGTCCTGTTTTTCTCATTATATTAATTCGTTTATCTTCCAAATCTTTTATTTTGTTTGAATAATATTTGTTGTATTCATTATCAAAGCTATTCATTCCATATATTTCTTTATAATTATACAAGTCTTTTCTATACTCTATTATATCGTCTAGTGTTTCTATTCTTGAAAAGTATTTGTTGAAATATGAATTTAATATTAAATTTTCCAATTTTATATATGTCTCTTTTATTATTTTTCTGTTTGATTCTATTTTTGCCATTGTTTTATATATTTCTTGCTCTGTTGTTGCATAATCTGTGTTTGCATTACTCGTTTGTTTATGCTTTTCTAAAAATTGAAATAGTTGTATATTTTCTTCTTCTGCATACAACATTTTATCTAATCCATTAATTATTGTTGTATAAGTTCCCTCTCCACAATTTTCCATTATTTTATATTCAAAATCATTTTTACAATTTAGTATACTATCCAGAAAAATGTTTTCTCCCGTCACATAAATTAGTTGTAATATTAAATTGCACATTAACGGATATCTTTGTTCATTATACGTTTTAGCAACAACCTCATATTTTTCTATATATTCATATTTTTTGCCTTCTATTTTAGATGTTATATATTGTACTGCTGCTTCATTTAATCCTATTCCTGTTGCTTTAAATTCATTAAATTCACAAACTCCCACTTTTTGGGTATTATTCTTTTTGTCTTTTACTGTTTGTATTGCATGTATAAATTCATGTATAACTCTTTCTGACAATTCTAAAATATCAATTTTTTTATCTATATATATAGAAGAATTATCGTGCAAAAAAACGACTCCATAATATTGGTTTGGTACATCAGCTATGTACATTGGCGTTTCTAACAACTTTGTTTTAATTTCCCTATAATTAATTTGCTCAAATTCACTTGCCAATATGTTTGCAACATTATCTACTATTTCTTCTTTAGCTTCAAATTCAATTTTTTCTATTACATTTATACCAGTTAGTTCAAATATTTTTTTATCATTCATATACATTACTCCTACTATTTTTATTATATAACATATATGAATTTATTTTATTACAAATAAATGTTATTTTTTTTACAATTATATTACACTATTGTCTAATTTTTAAAATTGTATGAAATTTTCCATATATTCTATTAAAAATAGAGGTATGTTAATTATTTTTCCATCTTTAATCAAATTATTCATAGAAAATCTTATAGAAATATCATTATCAAATTTTTCATTGTATCTTGTTAGGCTAGTATTATTCGTTGACTTGTTTGCTTTTACTTCTATTGGTATTATTCTGTTTTTATTTTGAATTACAAAATCAATCTCATTTCTATCAAAAGTAAAATAATTTGGAACATTATCTAAAGTTGTATTTAGCATATTAAGCACAAAATTTTCTGTGAATGCTCCTTTAAATTCTTCGAATAGTCTGTCTCCTTCTATTACAATTCTACTATCTAATCCTGCCATTTTTCTTAATAAGCCAACATCATTCATATATATTTTGAATGATGACAAGTCTATATAAGCTTTTAATGGGAAATCCGGTTTAGTTATATTATAAATTTTATATATTAAATTTGCATCGTTTAGCCAATTTAATGCACCTTCATATTCTCTCGCTCTTGCACCTTCTCTTACAGCCTGATATAGAAATTTCTTATTCTCTTTTGCAAGTTGTGATGGAATACTGTTCCATATTAGCGATATTTTATTTGCCTCACTATCTTGTGTATGTTTTGAAAAATCACTTTCATATGCACTTAGTATATTTTCTTGTATTTTGTTCACAAGTTCCATATCTTTTTCATTTACCCAAGCATTAACAGCTTCTGGCATTCCGCCAATTATAAAATATGCTTTTAGTTTTTCGCTCAATTGATTAAAGAATATGTCTGGTATTTGTTCTATTTTCTTCAATGATTTCATATAATCTACCAAATTTTGTGCATTGTCTGCAATTAAAAACTCACTAAAAGACATTGGATACATATTCATAAATTCTACTTTTCCAACTGGAAATGAAATGTGTGATAATCGTATTCCTAACAAACTACCAGCACAAGCTATATGATATTCGTTCGCTTCCTCATAAAAATATTTTAATGAATTAAGAGCATTTGGACATTCTTGTATTTCGTCAAATATTATTAATGTTTTTTCTGGCATAATTGCCTTGCCATATATAAATGCTAATTGTTCTAATATTCTTTTTGGATCTTTTGTATTCTCAAATAAATTATACAAATCTTCGTCATGGTCAAAATTGAAATATGCAACTCCTTCGTAGTTTTCTTCTCCAAACTGTTTTAAAATATAGGTTTTACCTACTTGTCTTGCTCCTTTTAGAATTAATGGTTTTCTATATTTACTTTCTTTCCATTCTTTTAGTTTTTCTATTATAAATCTCTTCAAAATTATCATCTCCTATTAATAATATACTGCTTTCTATATTAATTATACTATTAAATCACATTTTTGCAAGGTTTTCAGATGATTTTATCACACTTTTACAGGTTTTTTCATGATTTTTATCACATTTTTGTATTCTATTCTATCTTATTCAATATGTTTTTTCCAATATTTTCTACTTTATTTGACATTATAGAAAATCTATTGTATTATAAGTCACAAATTTAATATTTTACCTGTATTTATTTTTTTGATTATTGTAATTATTTTGTTACTATTATATCATTATAGAGATTCTATATATACTTTTTTTAATAGTTAAAATAGTAAAAACATCTCGTCAAAAGTTGAAAATACCATATTTTCAAATGAAACTCTTAATGAAGTTAATATTGAGAATTTAGAAGTTGTTGAGAAAACTACAAATACTGTAGAAAATTTAGAGTACTTAGAAATAAAAAATTTTCAAATAGACACATCCAATCAAAACCAAACCAAGGTATCTGTATTTTTAGATAATACTTCTGAGGAAGATATCTCTGATTTGCATTTAACTGTAATATTGCTTGATGAAAACCAATCTGACATTGTATCATTTGATACTTATGTAAGCAAAGTTCTTTCTAATAGTACTAAAAAAATAAATATAAATTCTAAAGAAAATCTTACGAATGCAAAACATATAAAAATAACCAAAAATTAAATTATAGCCACTGATATTACAGCGGTTCTATTATTTTTTTACTATATATTTAAAATGACACCATACTACTTAAAATGTCCATTAACACGAATAAAACCTATCAACTTAAAATTGATAGGTTTTATTATTTTGTAAAATATTATGTTTTACATTATCTTTCTACATAGCACTGTATAACAATGTCATTTGTAGTTACTTTAGTATGGTCTTCAACTGCGTTCCATGCATTTATATCCCATGTTATTGTCTTTGTTGTAGAATCGTATGTTAATCCGTTGCTTGGCAAACTTTTGCATGTAAATAATGTTGTACCTTTATAAGTTACTGTTATTAGATTATCAGCATCTACTACTAAAGGATTTGATAATGTAGTTGTATATTTTCCGTTTACTGTGTCTATTGGGTCTTTTGTTGTATTTTGATCCAGTATGTTAGTAAAGTTTTCAACTAATGAGTTTATACTATTCGATGTGTAAACAGTATTATTTGATGACATTGCCCTTAACAAGTCATATGCTCCATCTTCAGTTCCAAATTGAATAGAATAGAATTCTGTTGTTATAGGATTTCCTTTAATTTCTGAAGCTTGATTTCTTAATCCCTCATAATTATTCCAACTAGAATTTCCTGAATAACTTGTTGTTGGAGCTCCGTCAGATAGAAGTATTACAACATTAGAATTTTCTGAGTGATTTTCTTCCAAATCAGCTACTGTTGTTTTAGTTAAATCTAATGCAGCAGATACATTAGTTCCAAGTCCAGGACCAGGATTCTCATTTGGCAATGTTATTTCATTTATTTCTTCTACTAGACTTGTATAGTTACTTTTATCAGCAAATCCCAACTTAGATGTTCCTGAATATGGTATCTCTACTGTATTTTCTTCCCATTTAGAATACCAAACGCCATCTATATTTTTACAATTCCAATGTAGATGCAATATATCATTATTAGTGCATCTTTCTGTTCCCACATATTTAATAGTAGTTAATGGATTTGCCGAGTTAAACGTTAATACTGTTACTGTAACTTTAGATTTTGGATCCTTTGTATATATAGAGTTTATGAATTTTGTTGCAGCTGTTTTTGCAGCCTCTAGTCTCGTAACTCCATCTGATGTTTTGTTTGACTTCATGCTATATGATAAATCCATTACAAGTACAATATTCACAGCGTCTTTTCCAGTTGTTCCTTTTTTAACTTCTTTTACTGCAGCTTTTAATTCAGATACAGTTGTTGTTACTGTATTACTATCTCCACTCGTTGTGCCACCTAAATTTGCAGTATTTGAAATCGTTTTTCCTATTGAGTTTGGTTTGATTCTTGCTGTGAATTTTAATTCAACATTATTACCTTTTTCAAGTTCAGCAATATTCCATTCAATTTCTGTTTTTGCATCATTTAATTTTCCACCTGATGTTATACTATCTGCTATTACATCTAGCTCTGATGGTAAATTATCTGTTACTTTTATATTTCTTGCATTTACAAGCTTTCTATTTTCAGATACTGTAATTGTGTAATCTAATGTATCTCCTACATTTGCTACTTTTGAGCTAACATCTTTATTTATTGAAACTTCTGGTGTTCCATAATATACATTAATGAAGTTTTCTCCTGTACCGATTACAAGAATTGCTTCTTCTGTTTTATTAGAAGATGTTATATCATATTGAGTGTATTTTCCTTTCTCACTTTTATCTCTATATGAGTTAACTTTTTCTCCAAACTTAGCTTGGAATGGTCCCTCTTGTTTTCCTTCATCTTCTACTCCATTGTAGAAATAATGTATTGTATACGTATAAGTTGCTCTTACATAATATAATTTTAATACTAGTTGACCATCGCCTGTTACTATTCCTTCTGTTTTTGTTCCAACTACTGTTGAATCAAATGTGAATCCTGGATATTCTTTTGGCTCTGCTGTTACTTTTGTATCAGTTGTTGCAGCATAATCTTTGCCTTCTTCTAATATAAATCCTTCATCATTTAAATTTTCTAAGTAATGTTCTACTCTATATTTTGTATCAATTCTTGCTTCAAAGCTTCCTTTAATTACCACATCTTCTGCTGGCATTGTAAAGTCTTCATGATCCCAACCACTAAATTTATATCCTGGTGCTGTTGCATCCTCTGCTACTGTTACACTTGCTCCATATTTGTATGTTTCCTCTGTTGGCAATGCGCTTGCTCCACTTGGAGGTGTTCCTTCATATTCATATGTTACTTTGTAATTATTTCTTGTATAATATAATTTTAATACTAGTTGACCATCGCCTGTTATAACACCTTCTGTTTTTGTTCCTTCTACTGTTGAATCATATGTGAATCCTGGGTATTCTTTTGGCTCCGCTGTTACTTTTGTATCAGTTGTTGCAGCATAATCTTTGCCTTCTTCTAATATAAATCCTTCATCATTTAAATTTTCTAAGTAATGTTCTACTCTATATTTTGTATCAATTCTTGCTTCAAAGCTTCCTTTAATTACCACATCTTCTGCTGGCATTGTAAAGTCTTCATGATCCCAACCACTAAATTTATATCCTGGTGCTGTTGCATCCTCTGCTACTGTTACACTTGCTCCATATTTGTATGTTTCCTCTGTTGGCAATGCGCTTGCTCCACTTGGAGGTGTTCCTTCATATTCATATGTTACTTTGTAATTATTTCTTGTATAATATAATTTTAATACTAGTTGACCATCGCCTGTTATAACACCTTCTGTTTTTGTTCCTTCTACTGTTGAATCATATGTGAATCCTGGGTATTGTTTTGGTGTTGCTGTTGCTGTTGTATCTGTTGTTCCTGCTAATGTCTCTGTATCTTTTAATGTGTAGCTATTTCCATCTAAATCTTGTAGATAATGTTCTACTTTATATTGTGTATCTGTGTTTGCTGTAAAGCTTCCTTTGATTACTACATCTTCTGCTGGCATTGTGAAATCTTCTTTATCCCAACCGCTAAATGTGTATCCTGGAGCTGTTGCTTCTTCTGCTACTGTTACATTTGCTCCATATTTGTATGTTGCTTCTTCTGGTAAATTACTTGCTCCTGCTGGAACTGTTCCTTCATACTCATATGTTACTTTGTAACTATTTCTTGTATAATATAGTTTTACAACCAAGTTGTTGTTATCTGGTACTGTTGCATCTTTATTTACTGTTTGACTTTCATCATATTCAAATCCTTCGTATTTTTTGACTTCGTAACTTACCTTAGTTCCTATTTCAACATCTTCACTAACTACTGTATCTTTGTCAACTTTTGAATATGTTCCATCTAAATTTTCTGTATAATGTTCAACTGTATAATGATGTTTTACAGTTGTTTCTGGTTCCTCTGGTATTTTATTACCATCAACATAAGCAATATTCTTTATTATGCTTATGTTATCATCAACAACAACTTCCAATGCTAATTTTGCTGATTTTCCAGCTTTTACTTCTACATTTGACCATGTCATTGTATTTGTTTCTTTATTATATCCAGTTGTGTTTTCGTCTTTTATTCTTGTTCCTGTTGGAATTTCATCTGTTACTGTTACTTTTCCATCACCATTTCCACTATTTGTTAATTTTATTGTGTATGTTAATGTATCTCCAACTTTTGCTTCTGTTTTGTCTACTGTTTTTGTTCCTGTTATGTTTGCAACTTTTGTTTCAACTTCTTCTGTTGGTTTGTTATCATCAATTACAGCTGTGTTTCTTACTGATGTTTTTGTATCGTTGTTAATTGTTACTTTAAATGAAACTTCTACTGTATCTCCAGCTTTTACTTCTACATCAGTCCATGTGATTGTTCCATTAGATTCAACACCATTATTTGTTATTGACTCTTCAACTAATGTTGTTCCGGCTGGGATTTCATCTGTTACTGTTACTGTTCCTGTTGCATTTCCACTATTTGTTAATGTAATTGTATATGTTAATGTATCTCCAACTTTTGCTTCTGAGGTATTTACTTCTTTTTTACCTGTGATATTTATAATTCCTGTTTCTGTTTCTTCCGTTGTTTTTCCGTTAACAATTGCAGAGTTTTTTATTGTTCCTTTTTCTGCTTTAACTCTTACTGTAAATTCAACGTTCTCTGTCTTTCCAGGCTCTACTGTTACTCTCCAAGTTAATTTTTTTGTATTTTCATCTTCATTATTATCTTTATTTAGTAATACTGTTCCTTCTGGTACATTGTCATATATTATTGCTTTTGCAACTTTGTCTCCATTATTCTTTACGCTTATAGTATATGTTAGTGTATCTCCTATTTTTACACTTTCTTTGTCTACAGTCTTATGTATTTCAAGATTTGATTTCTTTGCTGTTAAGTTTGCAGTTGATGCAATTGACGCAAATTGTGTTGGTCCCCAGCCCACTTCTAATGTTTCCCAAGGATTTTTAACTGTTTCTTCTCTTTCAGTTACATATTCTTGATTTGGAACTTCCCCTGTTGTAGTTGTTGTTGTTTGTTCATTTTGCGTTGTTTGATTGTTATTTGTTGTTTGCTCTTGCCTTTCTGTTTCCTGTTCTTCTTGTTGATTTGGAGTTGTCTCTCCTTGTTCATTTTTATTTTGTTCATTTTCTGTTGTATTATTTTGTTGTTCGTTCTTGTTTTCCTCTGGTGCTTCGCCATATTGTTCTTGTGTTGTATTATTATCGCCAGCAGCTTGTGCTTGTGCATTACCTTTTGTAAAGAAATACACACCTGTTGCTGTTCCAGCTAAAAGTACTGTTATAATTGCTGCTATTATAATAGTTCTTTTGCTTTTATAACTGAACTTGCTTTTCATTTTTTTGCCCCTTTCCATTTCTATTTTGGTAATTTCTTCAAAGTGCGAGCGATTAAAATCACATCTACATTTTTCATAGATTACCTTACACTACCTTTTATATTAATTATTCTTGTTCTATTTCTCTTGCCTTTGTTACTAATCTATTTTTATGTCCATTTTGGCAAGTTATTAAAGTTACTTCTCTAGTTCCTGCCTTCACACTTTTTACACAATTAACATCTTCTGGATCAATAATATATTGCTTAAATATTTTATATTGTACTTTTTTTCCGTCAAGTCCTGTTAATTCTATAATGTCTCCTTCTTCTAATCTGTCTGTATTCCCAAACATTGTACCATCAATATTATTATGCCCTGCTATTGTGTAATTTCCTATTGCATTCACACTATCGCCCCAAAAGTGTGTAACAGAATACTGCATAGCCTCATCAGTTGTTTTTTCTAGTATTGGATATTCTATATTTATTTTAGAAATTTTTATTATTCCCTCTACTTTATAACCCTTCACTTCTATATTGCCTATAGGTTTATTTTCTTCTTTATTTTCTTTTATTTTTGTTGTAACAATTTCAACAACATCCTTTAATTCTTTTTCTTTTTTTTGATTTCTTCCATATTTTATTACTATAAGTATTATTGTTACTATTATTCCTGTTATTAAAATTGCTAACAATATATTAATTATTCTATTTTTCATTTTTTCTATTTTTAACTATTAATAACACTATTGCTAATACTATTAATACTCCTAATACTATAAATAAAATCATACTATCATATGTAAAAGGTAATTTAGATGTTTCTTTTACTACAACAGTTTCTATTTCTTCTCCACCATCTTCTGCTCTAGTACAAGTTAATATTTGCAAATCTATAATATCGCCATCTTGCATTAACCATAAAATATATTTGTCTCCATTTTCTGACGTTTCTGGTTGTGGTATAGTCATGTTTTTTACTTCTTGCCATGCTAAATCACGTGGTGAAGGCACTAGCTCATAATATCTATTATAAAAGTGTTTATATGCTTTCAATTTTTCAAACATATTGGTTGCTTTATTCATATTTTCAATTAAAGTTTCAAAATCTTTGTTGCTGTCTGTAACTTTAATTAATTGATATTTATATACTGAATTCTCATTATCTGTTATTTCTACTTTGCCTGTTGTTATTGTAGTTTTTACGCCGTCAATTTCTTTTTCTTCCTTATTTTTTTTAGTCATGTCAACTTTAATTCTTTTTGTTATATCAGCTATTTCGTCAACAATACTATCTGTAACAGTGTCTGTTAAATCTACTTTTAATCCTTTTATAAGCATCGTATTGTTTGTTGTATTTTTTACCCATAAATATGTTGTTGCTGACATTGTTGAGTCTATATAAGCTACGTTATTTCCATTTGTGTCTGTTACCGATGGTAAAAATACTAAGTCATCTATTTCTGTTGCTGAGTTATCTGAAAAGGCGAATTCAAATTCTGAATCTGTCGAAATATAAATAATATATTTTTTTTCTCCTTCCTCTAATTTTTCTAATATTTCTATTTCTTCATTTGTTGCGTTAACTGTTAATGATAATATGCATAATATAAAAATTGTAAAAAATATAGTCATTATCATTTTTAGTTTGTTTGTTTTCATAATTAAGCCCCTTTCATATATATTTTAAATTATTGACACCGTAATTATATCACTCTAACTATGTTTTGTAAATATTATTTTTATCAAAAAAACCAGTTATTTTAACTGGTTTTTCGACATTTTTTATTCTTCTTTTCCTTCTGGAAGTGTAGGTATTTGTACCACTATTCTAATTCTCATAATTTTACTTACTGTTCTTCCAAACTTACTATTTTTAATTCTTTGCCATAGAGTTGGTTTAACTTTTACTCTTGTTTCTTCAATATACTGTTCATTTTCTATTGCTACTTGATCTGCTTCTTGTATTATTTCCTCTTCTTGAGGTGCAGGTATTGCCTTTAACGCATCTGCAATTTCGATTCCTATGTAGCTTAATGCTTTTGATCTGTCTTCTATTCTCTCCATGTCTATTTCAATATGTAGGTTTGACTCCAAATTTGCTATTCTAGCATTAATTAACTTCATTGCATCTTGGCAATTTTGTGATTTCTTTGATTTTGCTCTTCCTATTAACCCTAATGTATCTATTATATCTTCTGAGAAATCATTTGAAGCCTCTTTAAGTGTTTGTTTCCAATTTGCTTCTTTATTGACTATTGCATTTAATATATTTTTAAGTTTTGCTGCTAGCGCTATATTAGCTTCTCTTTGTCTTATTAATTCTTCTATTTTTTTTGTGTTTTCTTCAAACTCACTTGTTGCATATTCTACCAATTGATATGATGCTTTATAGACTCCTTTAGGAAAACTTTTCTTTTTTGGATATTCTATTAAGTATGTTTTTATTGATTCAATTAAATCTTTAAAATATGCATCTTCTTCTAATTGTACTATTTGTTTTTTACTGTTTGGATTAATTAATTTTTGTACTTTATCAATATTTGATAAGATTTTTTCTTCCGTGATTACCATTCTCACGTTTACTATGCCAGCTCTAGACATTGTAAACATTACCTCCTTTGTCCTATGTTATTATATCTACTTTTACAATTTCAATAATATTATATAATGCTATAAATAAAATTACAATAGGATTATGATATTTTCTACTACAATTTTATTACACGCTTTTTTTATTGTCAAGTCAATTTTTGTCTTTTTTTAGCTCCGCATATCTTTTTATTTTCATTGTTGTTGTTTTTTCAAATTCTTCATGTTTTATTTCTAAGTTTTTAATTGCTTTATACGAAGTCAATTTTTTGTTTACGCTTTTAACTTTTTCCCAAATAATGTTATATACTTGTTCTTCTGTTAAACCTTTTCCATGTATCTTTTCTATCTCTTCATAATTTGGTATTACCTTTGCAGATATTATTAATTCCTTCTCATCTTTTCTGTCATTTTCAGGCTCTTTTCCATATACAAGACTCTCTTTAATTTCTGGGATATCTCCCAATAACAATTCAATTTCCTCTGGATATATATTTTTTCCATTTTGCGTAACAATAACATTTTTACATCTTCCTGTTATATACAAAAATCCTTCATCATCCAAATAGCCTATATCTCCTGAATAGAACCATCTTTCACCATCTACTGTTTTTATTACTTTATTTGTAGCATCTTCATCTTCATAATAGCCTAACATCAATGTCTGACTCTTTATTAATATTTCTCCTTCGCCATTTTCATTTGGATTATCAATTTTTAATTCTGCTCCTACAACAGCTTTTCCTGCTGAGCCAATCTTTGCGTCAAACTCTGGTGTAAGTGCTGCTATTGGTGCAGTCTCTGTTAAGCCATATCCTTGTAAAAAAATTATTCCAATATCTTCAATCCAATTTCCAATTTTAGCATCTATCGGTGCTGCTGCGGAAACTATATATTTTAAATTTCCTCCCAGATTTTCATGTATTTCGTTAAAAACCTTTTTCTTGATATCTACACCAACTGCTTTTAATGCATTGGTAACGTGTATCATTGAATTTACCATATTTTCTTTTTTACTTTTTTTAATGTTTGCATTTATTTTCTTATATAAATTTTCTACCAATAATGGTACTGTCAATAATGCTGTAGGTTTCGTTTCTTGTAAATTTGGTACTATATATTTTAGTCCTTGGCATACTGCCACAGATCCGCCTATTGCAAACGGTAATAAAAATCCAATTGTAGACTCATATGTGTGGTGTAATGGCAAAATAGACATAAATCTATCACTCGGATATAACTTAACATATGCTAAAACCGCATTAATATTTGCAGCCAAATTTCTGTTGCACAACATTACCCCTTTTGAATTTGATGTGGTTCCAGAAGTAAAAATTAGCACTTTGAATTCGTCTGGATCTACTTTAATATCCATAAAAGAATTGTCTCCCTGCTCTACAAGTTGTTTGCCCTGTTTTATTAAACAATCCATTCCAACATTTTTTCCAGATATTTCGCTGTCTGAATTCATTTGTATAAAGTATTGTACTTCCGGTAATTTTTCTTCTATTTTTTTTATTGCATCTGATTTTTTCGTGGAAAAAATAACTGCTGATGCTTTTGCTCTTCTTATTACATTTTCTATTTCGTTTTCAGGTAATTCTTTGTCGACAGGTACAGCTATTCCAGCCCCGCATAACATTGTCATATAAGATACATACCAGTGATATGTATTTTCCCCTATAATTACTATTCTTTTATCTTTTAAACATAATTTTTTAGTTAATGCTGTACCAAAATTTATAACATCATTTCCAAATTGTTCATATGTAATTTCCGTAAATTTTTCTTTTGGATTAAACTTTTCTAATATTGCAGTTTCCTTAGAAAATTCTTGTATGTTTTTTGCAAATATTTCTTTTATTGTTGTATATGATGTAGTTGGATAATTTTCTTTTTTTCTTCTTTTTTTATATTCTTCTGCCTTTTTTACATCTTCATAATTAACTTCTACATTGTCTATCTTTGACAAATTATCCATTTTTAACTTTGGAAATTTAAAATTAGGTATTTTAAAATCTTTTAATATTCTCAATTTTTTTCGCTCCTTTAGTTCATTTTCTATACTTGTTTGCTTTACTCGCAATCTTTTAAATTTTATCATATTTTATTAATCCATACAAGATATCAATTAAATATTTTTAGTGGGCGATTAAAATCGCCCATTCTCTCTACTTTTGAGTCGCAAAATTTATTCCTCTTGCCACTACATCTTTCATATTTTCTATTAATTCGTCTATTTCTTTCGGTGTTACTATAAAATTATAATCATTTGGTGCAAGTACTTCTTTTATCATTTCATATTTATCTTCTTCTTGCAATTTGTTTAGAAAATCATTTGATTTTGCTTGTTCTTGTATTTTTTGAATAAATAAGTCTAAGCTGTCTGCTGCTATTGTTGCTGCTTCTACAACCGTAGGTATTCCTATTGCTATAACAGGTACTCCCAATGTTTCTTCTGTTAATTCTTTTCTTGTATTTCCAACTCCCGCACCTGGCACTATACCTGTATCAGCTAATTGCACTGTGCTACTTATTCTTTCTATACTTCTTGATGCTAAAGCATCTATTATTAGTAATAGTTTAGGTTTAATATTATCTACTATTCCTTTTAATATTTCCAGTGTCTCTATTCCTGTAGTTCCTAATACTCCTGGCGATATAGCGCTTACTGGTCTTGTATCTTTATCTAGTACTTCTGGCATATATTGCAATATGTGCCTTGTAATATCTATATCTTGTACAACTTTTGGCCCCAAGGCATCTGGTGTAACATATAAATTTCCTAATCCTACAACTAATATTGGTTCTTGTTCGCCTATATGTTTTTTTAATAACTCTTTTAATTCTTTTGTTAAAGTATCAGAAGCCTTTTGAATCTGCTCTTGTCCCGCTATTTTCAAGTTGTTTATGTCTATTGTTATATAATTTCCAACTTTTTTTCCTATTGCTTTTTCTCCATTTTCATTTAAAACCTTTACTCTGGTTATTCTTATGTCTTCATCTACTTTTTCTTCTTCTGTTTCTATTCCGTCTACTTCATTTTCTATATTATTTGCTCTTTTATATAAATCTCTTCTTTCTAAAGCCAAGTCTGTTCTAAAATTATACATAAAAATACCTCTCTTATAAATTTTTTTAGTAATTTCTTCGAAGTACGGGCGATTTAAATCGTCCCTACATTTTTCATAGATTACTTTACACTATCTCTACTATATTTTTAGAAAAATCGGTATTTTTTATACATTTTATTTTGAGCAATATCTACACAATATGCTTTCTAGTCCTATTTGCAAATCTATTAATCCATTCTTGTAATTTGAATCTAAATTTGATAATTCTTTTAATATTTTATTTAATTCTATTTCTTCAAAATATTTTGCCTGTTGTTTATATTTTGTAGTAAGAAATGTTTGATTTGGTTTTAAATTCATAGCCGTTATTAAGTTTTTATTACTTCTTTCAGCAATTTTTACTATATATAACTTTTTAAAATGATTATACAGTGTTATTAAAATTTTCTGTATTGGCTCTTTTGATGCTATTAAACCTTTTAACACTTTTAAAGATTGTGCTATATCCTTTTTCCCCAAACTATCTGTCAAATCAAATATTATTGCTTGTATTTGTTTTGTGCTTAGTAAATTTATTTCCCTTGATGTTATTGTTCCATTTTCTCCAGCATATTCTATCAATTTTCTTATTTCATTAATTAGTTCTTGCATATTTGTGCCACAACATTCTATAAAATATCTTGTTGTTGCTTCATCTATATTTACTTTATATGCATTACATATTTTTTTTATATTGCTTATTAGTTCTGGAAGTTTTAACTCTGTAAACTCAATAACTTCGCCATTTTTTTCTATTGATTTATACAATGAATTTTTTTCTGTCTCTTCCTCTACAAAAATAATATCTACTGTTTCATTTATTTGCTTTATATTTTTTTCTATATACTCAGCTAGTTTGTCCACTATAGTTTTAGCTTTTTCTTCCTTTTTAGTTGTCTTTTTGCTCTTTTTAAATATTCCAGTGTTTCTTGCTAGTATCATTTTTTTTGTATACCCAAATGGAGGAGTTTCAATATCTGAAATAATATTATCTATTTCTGTTTCTCCTATTTGTATATAATTTATTCCTTGTATTAATTCTCCAAATTCTTTTTTTATTCTTTTTATTTTATTTTCTAAAAGATATCTTTCTTCTCCATATAATAAATATACCATTAAAAACTCCTATAATTTTTGTGAAAATTTTGATGAATGTGCATGACATATTGCTGCAGCCATGCTGTCTGTAGTGTCATCTAATTTTGGCAATTTTTCAACATTCAATATAGTTTTAACCATTTTTTGCACTTGCATTTTATCAGCTCTTCCATATCCCACAACCGCTTGCTTTATCTGAAGTGGTGTGTATTCATATGTTGGAACTTGCTTTCTACTTCCCACAACTAATATAACTCCTCTTGCTTGAGCAACATTTATGGCTGTTTTTGCATTATTGTTAAAAAATAATTCTTCCACTGATATTGCATCTGGCTTATACTCGTCTATTATATTTTCTAAGTCATTATTTAATTTTAATAGTCTTAATGGAAATGATTCCCCTGCCTTTGTTGTGACAGCACCAGAGGTTATTAAATTAAATTTATTGCCTATGTAATCTATTATACTATACCCAGTTATAGCAAAACCTGGGTCAATTCCTAATATTCTCACTTTTTATCCCTTCTGTAAAATTATTTTAAATATTTCTGATACACTCCACGCTTGTGCGAATGCACCTTTTGCTAAATATGGTTTTTTTGAATCATATAGCTCGCTTATGCTTCCAACAGTTGAATTTTCGTTCATTTCCTTTATAAATGTTTGTTTAACATTTTCCCTAAAGTTTTCGTATTGCTTTTTTAGTTCATTTTTTACTTTTGCATTTTTCTCTGCTTTTATTCTATTTCTATATGCATCTGAGTATATACCTAATAGCCATGGCCACGTTATGCCTTGATGATAACTCATATCTCTTTTTAAAACATCGCCCTCATATACCTCTTTATAAAATGGTTCCCCTTTAGCAAGTGTTTTTAATCCATAATCATTTAATAATTTTTTAGTTACTGTTTCAAACATTTCTGTTGCTATTTCCGAGTTTGGCTCTATAACTTGATATGTTAAGCTTATTGCAAATAATTGATTTGGCCTTATTTTGCTATCTCCAATGACATCATATAAGCATTTTCTTCTTTTATTGTAAAACTTCTCTTTAAAGCTCTTTTTACATTTTTCTGCCAATTCATTGTATTTTTTCTCTTGTTCTTTGGTACCATATAGTTCTGTAAGTTCTTCTGCTATTTTTAATGCATTATACCACATTGCGTTTATTTCAACTGCTTTTCCGTTTCTTGGTGTAACACAATATTCTCCCACCTTTGCATCCATCCATGTATTTTGTGTATGTTCTGTCCCTGCTACAAGCAACCCATCTTTATCCAACCATATATTGTTATTATCATGGTTTATTCCATTTATATATGACTCTATTACTTTTATTAAACTTCTATATATATTTTTCTCTACAAAGTTATAGTCTTTTGTATAATTAAGAAACTTTTTTACTTGCTCAAACAATAGCAATGATGCGTCAGCACTATTATATAATGGTCTATTATCATATCCTGAGTATCCATTTGGAACTAAACCAAACTTTATATCTCTTATATATGTTAATAAAACTTCCTTTGCTATTTCATATCTATTTGACAATAGCAATAGTCCTTCAAATGAAATTAAGCTATCTCTTCCCCAATCTAAAAACCAAGGATATCCAGCAATTATGGTATAAAGGGCAAACGATGGTCTATATACTACAAAATTATCTGAAGCAATAATATATGTTTTGACCAATTCTTCGTTTTCCGAATTTAACAGATTTGATTTATCTATTAGTTTATTTATTCTTGATATTTCTTTTTTTATAATCTCTTTTCCATCAATTTCTTCTATGTTTTCTTCTAAAGAACACACAAAAGTAATTGTTTTCTCCTCATTTGGTGCCAATTCTATTTCATATCTTCCAGGTACGATTAAATTTTCTTCTGCTGCCATTCCTCTTTTTTCTTCTTCTATGTAATACATATTATTAAATTTGTCATTTTCGTGTTTTATGTACTTTCCATTTGTTAAATTCATATATATCGGTGTTTCCGATTGTCTATTTATTACTATTTTAACCTTATTTTTATTTATGTTTTGCCTTAAATCAAACTCATAGTTTGCTGTTACAGTATGGAAATCTCTAAGATTCATTATTGGTGCTAGTGTTAATATTGAATCTTTATCATTATTTTTTATTTCGTATACTAACACAACTGTATTTTTTCTATATTCCATACATATTGATTTTTTTATATTTATGCCAGCTACTTCATATTCAAATACTGGTATATAATCTTTTTTAAAGCTTTGTAAATATTTATATCCATCTGAAATATAATTTTTACACATATTTGTGTAAAGATTATACTTTTTTCCGTCTGTTTGTATACTTTCGTCTAGTTTTGATAAAATTAGATGCCTTCTTGCTGGAGGTGTAAGTGGTGCTACCAAAAGGCCATGATATTTTCTAGTATTTGCACCTATTATTGTAGAACTACAGTATCCTCCTAAGCCATTTGTTATAATCCATTCTCTTTTTATTCCTTCTTCTAAACTCATTTTATCTTTTGCATATTCCATTTTAACTTTCCCCTTTTATCTTAGTGGTTTTATTTCTATTTTTGTTTCTTCTTTCTTTTTTCTACCCCTTTTAGGCATATTTCTCTTTTTTTCTCTTTCTTTTTCCTTAATTTCTGCCTCTTGTATTGATTTTATTCTTTCTTGATATTTCTGATAAAACTTGCTTTTTCCTCTTGGTGTTTTATTATTTGTTTTTGGTCTTGCTTTTTGATCTTGCTTTAATGATTTTTTTGCATCCTTTAATTTATCATTAAGAATCATATATTGTGTATTGTTTTGCATATCGTTAAATTTCAAATCATCACATATTAATTGTATTATAGAAGCTGCTATTGCATCTGGATTATGACGTACATATCCATCTGTGACACATGAAATGTCCCTTTGCATTAGATTTACTCCTTCAGCTTTTGCTTTTGAAACATCTATTTCTACTAAATCCTGTCCTTCCATATTATATTTTCTTATAAACTCTGGTATTATATCTCCATTATCATATATGCAATATTCTATTACTCCTTCTCCAACATGTTCCTTAATTGCTTTTATATGGTCTGACAAACTATATGTATCAGTTTGTCCTGGTTCTGTCATTAAATTGCTAACATATATTTTAAAGGCTTTGCTTTCTTTTATAGCTTTTGTTACACCTTTCACTAATAAATTTGGTATAACATTTGTATATAAGCTTCCTGGCCCTATAACTATTGCATCTGCCTCTGCTATAGCTTCCAAAACACCTGGAGCTGGTTTGCAACTTGTTGGATTTATAAATATTCTATTTATTTTACTTATTCTACTTGTAACTTCTTCTTCAATTTTTTCTCTATTCTCTATTATTGTTCCATCTTCTAGTTCAGCACATATTTTTATTTCTTCTAACGTCACTGGTAGTACTTTTCCGGTTATATTTAACACTTCTTTTGATTGTTTTATGGATTCGGCAAAATCGCCATATAATTCTTTCATTCCTAATAAGTATATATCTCCAAAAGAAAGAGCTTTTAGCTTTCCAGTATTAAATTTGTAATTTAATATTCCTGCCATTGCATCTTCATTTGCTGATAATGCAATCAAGCTTTGTTTTATGTCATCTAATGGCATTGTTTCTAGCATTTTTCTAGAATCCGACACTTGTTCGCCATAATCTGATACTGTTACAATTGCAGTTATATTATCTGTATAATGTTTTAGACCTTTTAGAACAGAATTTAGGCCTGTTCCTCCTCCTATTGCAACTATTTTTGGACCCTGATTATAAACTTTTTTATTAAATATTAAAGATTTTACATCTGTATCTTTTGGGCTATTTCTTTTATCAGATTCAGCTACCAATAGCTCTAATGTTCGTTTTTGAATTGATATTATACCTACTATAAGTAATACAAATCCTATTACAAAAACTGTAATTATTCTTGCCAATTCCATAAATTCTAGCTCTTTACCTGTTAATATTTTCATCATTCCATAGCAGCACAAAGTTACTCCTATTAATATTATAACTACCCATCTTTTCATTTTTGCTCCTGATTTAAACCATCTTAAAAAGCCTTTCATATCTCTATCCTACTCTCCTAACACTTCAATTTCTAACTCTATTTTCTTATTAAATTTTTTATAAACTTCGTTTTTAATATACTCTATTAATTTTAAAATATCACTTGCAGTTGCATTTCCTTTATTCACTATAAAACCTGCATGCAAGTCTGATACCTCTGCATCTCCTATACTATATCCTTTCAATCCGCATTCATCAATTAGCTTTGCAGTTATAAAATCTTCTCCTCTTTTAAATGTACTACCTGCACTTGGCATAGTTATAGGTTGTTTAGCTTTTCTACTTTTTGCATATTCATCCATTTTTGCTTTTATCTCTTTTGCATTTCCTTTTTTTAATCTTAGTGTTGTTTGTATAATTATATAATTTTTGTTAGAAAACAAGCTGTGTCTATATTCAAATTCACACTCTTTGTTTTTTATTGTGTTTATTTCTCCTGTTTCATCCATATAAGTTACACTTTCAACAATATCTTTAAACTCTCCTCCATATGCACCAGCATTCATCCTTATTGCTCCGCCAATTGTTCCTGGTATACCAGATGCAAATTCAAAGCCTTCTATGGAACTCTTTAAAAGGATTTGCGCAGTTTTGCCTAAAAGTTCTCCTGCACCCAATGTCACAATTATTTCTTCATTTTTATCTTCTATTTGTATTTTCTGTATGTTTATTTTTGCAACAATTCCTCGTATTCCGTTATCTTTTACTAACATATTAGTTCCATTTCCTATTATAGTTAATGGCACATTTTCTTTTTTTACCACTTTCAAAATATATTTTAGTTCTTCAAGTTCATTTATTTTTATAAAGATATCCGCATTACCTCCTACTTTAAAGGATGTATGTTTTTTCATTGGTTCATTTAAATATATATTTTCTTCTGGTATATTTTTTATTAATATACTAAATAAATTATCCATTATAAAATTCCTTTCAAAACAAATTTTATCATTTTTATAATTATATTACAACATTTAATTTTAAATTTCTAAAATTTAAAAATTATTATAAACTTGCAATATTTTGTCGTTTATTGTATATTTATGTTATACGCTATATAAATGCATTGACAAAAGGAGGAGTTTAAGTGTTTGGATATAGAAGTGATGGAAAAAAGGTCAAAAATATTTCGCCTTTTTTTAAGCTAATTCCACATATAATGAAAACAAGAAATGATGCACAAGTATATTATACAGAGGATATACCAATTACAGCACTTGATGAATACATAGATAAAAAAGCAGATGAAGGAATAAAATTGTCTTACATGAGTGTCATTTATTCGGCTTTGGTAAAACTTATTTCTCAAAGACCTCAATTAAATAGATTTATAATAAATGGAATAACATATGAAAGAACTGGTATTTATGTTTCTTTAGCAATAAAAAAAGACTTATGTGATGAGGGAATTGAAACAATTGTAAAACTACCTTTTACAGGCAATGAAAATATATTTGAAATTAATAACAAATTATCTTCTACAATAGTTCAAAACAAGTCTAATGCAAATTCTAACGAAACAGATAAATTAGCAAGAATTTTATCATTAACACCTAATTGGCTTTTGAAATTTTTGGTTAATTCTATTATGTTTTTAGATAATAGAGGCTTGCTTCCAAAAAGCATTATAAATGCTAGTCCATTTCATACAAGTGCCTTTCTTACAAATGTAGCTTCTCTTGGGATAGACTCCATATATCATCATCTCTATAATTTTGGTACTACTGGTATTTTTATAGCTATGGGAAAAAAGAAAAAAAGTTACATATATGATGATGATATAATAAAAGAAGAAAAGTGTATTTCCTTTTCAATTGTTTGTGATGAAAGAATTTGCGATGGATATTATTTTGCAAATTCTGTAAAACTATTTAAAAAATATTTAAAAAAACCAGAATTATTAGAAAATTAAGCTCAATTATGGACAGTCCCCAAATGTCCTATTTGCACATTTGGGGACTGTCCATAATTGTCCCTATTGTATTAATTCTTGAAATTCATCTGCCGATATTATTTCTTTTTCTAAAAGTTTCTCTGCTACTTTATCCAACTTTGGCATATTGTTTCTTAATATTTCTTGAGCTCTCGCATATGCGGTATCAATCATAATTTTAACTTCTGCTCCTATTGCATCTCCAAATTTTTCGCCTAACAATTGCAATTCATAAGGATCCTTATCTGTGTCTATATATATTGGACCTAATGTTTTACTCATTCCGTATTTTGTTATCATACTTTTTGCTATTTGTGTTGCTACTTCTATATCATTACTTGCTCCTGTTGAAATATCGTTTAAGGCAATTTGTTCTGCTGCTCGTCCACCAAGCAATGATACCAATTTTTCTTCCATTTCTGTTTTAGAAATATAATACTTGTCCTCATTTGTCTTATACATTGTATAACCGCCTGCAACACCTCTTGGTATAATAGATACTTCTTTAATGTCTTTTTGTGTTTCTAATTGACTGCTTACTATTGCATGTCCTGCTTCATGATATGCAGTTAGTCTTTTATCTTTGTCAGACACAATTCTACTTTGTTTTTCTAGTCCAACTGTAACCTTTTTTACTGCTTCCTCTATATCATTGTTTGATATTGCTTTATGTCCCCTAATTGTTGCTATTATTGCAGCTTCATTTAATATGTTTGCAAGTTCTGCACCTGAAAATCCAGCCGTATCTTCTGCTATACTCCTTAAATTAACATCATCTGCAAACTTCTTTCCTTTTGCGTGAATTTTTAATATTGCTTCTCTTCCATTCAAGTCTGGAAGTGCTATTGTTATTTGTCTGTCAAATCTTCCTGGACGTAATAATGCTTTGTCCAACATTTCTGGTCTATTAGTTGCTGCTAAAACTATTATTGTTTCTTCTGTGTCAAACCCATCCATTTCTACCAATAGTTGATTTAATGTCTGATTATTTTCCGTTTCTGCTCCATTGCCTGATGACCTTCTTTCGCCTATAGCATCTATTTCATCTATAAATACTATACATGGTGATATCTTTTTAGCTTTTTCAAACAATTTTCTAACTCTTGATGCACCTAATCCAGCAAACATCTCTATAAATTCTGAACCACTCATAGAAATAAATGGAACATCAGCTTCTCCCGCAATTGCTTTTGCTATTAATGTTTTTCCCGTTCCTGGCTTTCCACATAACAAAACTCCTCTAGGTATTTTAGCACCCATTTCATAAAATCTTTTAGGATTTTTCAAAAAATCTACTATTTCTATTAATTCTTGCTTTTCTTCTTCTAATCCCGCTACATCTTCAAATTTTACTTTTGAATTTGTAGTTTCTGAATCATATACTTTACTTTTGTCACCTAATCCTTGCATTTTTATAACTAAAAAGAATAACACTAATATCATTATTGTAGGAAGTAAACCATATAATGAAGTTAATGTTTTTACAATTATGCTTTGTTGTTTTTGATTTAATTTTATATCATTATTTTTATCTATTTTTTGTTGTTGGATTAATTCGATAAATGCTTGTGTATTTGGTACATTTGTAATCTTTTTTTCCTCTACGTCTTTAATTTTGGTCTTAACAGTGTTGCTGCCTACAGTCATTTCTACTTCTTCTACTTTTCCCTCATTAATTTCCTTAATCAAGTCAGTATAAGCTAGCTCATTTGCTTTATCTTTGTTTTTGGCATTTACTAAGTACATTCCCAATACTATAAATACTGCCACTAATACTATTATTGACAAAGTAATATATACTATTTTTTTTCTTTTTTCTTTTTCCTTATCTTTGTTCATCATTTTCTCCCTTCCTACTATGCATTAGTTCCTTCTGCTTGCTCTCCCAAATTTGAATCCTTTTTCTCTTTCTTGTTAGGTTCCTTTTTCTCTGAGTCTTCTTCTCCCTTGTCCTTTTTTCTTATTCGTTCTTTTTCTTCTTCTTCCTTTTTTTCTTGCTCTTTTTTTGCTAGTTCCTCTTTTACCTTTTCCTGCTCACTCAATATTTTAGTAAGTTCTGCTTGCTTTTTTATAAAATCCGATTTAATAATTAATATAGAAGAAATAACGTATATATATGAGATTGCTGTATACATTACTTGGAAATATTTAACTGTAAATCCTGTAAATATATTTATAATCATATATATAGCATTTAATATTATTGGTAATGTTAATGCATATATTGCTATATTATATAATGCACTTGGTTTTAATTTTATTTTTAAAATCGAACAAGTTATATAGCCTAATATAGCTAATACTAACGCATCCATCAAAACACTAGAAAAATATATTATAAATAAGTATATAGTCATCACAATAAAAAATACAAAACATAATGTATATTGATTTTTTCCTGACAATTTTTCTATTATATCTTGTTTGTTTATTGTTCCTATTTCATATTGTTCTGCAATATCAGAATAATTATATGCTGAAGGAATATTGGTCATTTGATTTTTAATAATTACTTTGTCCTTTAAAAGCATAATTCCATTAAATTCGTATTTTAGAGATTCTGCATATTCTGCTTGCTGTTCCGCTGTTAACTCACCGGTATTAATTATAATTTTAGTTGAAACCTCATCTATATAGTATGTCAAATTCTCTTTAGCCACTACATTCAATTTATTATCCTTATAATTTATTTCCTCTATGTTCTGTTCTATAAAGTTTTTTAGGTTCGTAACAACATTGCCAAATCTAATAGTTAACGCTAGTGAGACGACTAGAGAAAATATAGTCATTATTTTTAATAAATATACAATTGATTTTTTTATACTTTCTCCTGCCAATATTTGATATTTCTCTACATTTTTTACAGATATACATATTCTTTTCCAAAACGATATTTTTTGTTCTTCCACCTTTGTTTCTCCTTTATATTTTATCAATTGTCATTCCTTCTTTGGTATCTTTTACTATATAGCCTTTTTCCTTTATTTGGTCTCTTAGTAAATCTGACAATTGCCAATTTTTTTCTTCTCTTGCTTTTTTTCTTTCTTCAATTAATTCTTTTATATCTTCTGGTATTTGTATTTTTTCTTTGCTTTCTAAATATTTTTTTGAATTTTTTAAGTCTAATCCCAAAACCCTATCAAAATCCAATAATAATTCTGCATATTGTTTTGATTTTTTTTCACTTTTAATTATTTCCCATATAATGCTCATTGCTAAAGGAATGTTTAAATCGTCATTTATTGTTTCCAAAAATTTCTTTTTATATTCCTCTATAATATTATTATTTATAATATCTGTTCCATTCAAATGCTTTAAATATCCATTTCTTAATCTATCTATTGCTATTTGTGATGATTTTGCTATCTCAAACGTAAAGTTCAATTTTGTTCTATAATGAGCAGTATAGCAAAATAATTTATATGCCAATGGCTCTATTCCTTTTTCTTGTAGTTGATCTAATGTATATGCATTTCCCAATGACTTTCCCATTTTTCCATTGTCAACTTGTAGAAACTCCACATGCATCCATGTTTTTGCAGGTATTTTCCCTGTTCTTCCTTTACTTTGCGCTATTTCATTTTCGTGATGTGTTGGTATATGGTCAACTCCTCCTGTATGAATATCAAATTGCTCTCCTAAATATTTTAAAGACATTGCAGAACATTCTATATGCCAACCTGGATATGATAATCCCCATGGACTTTCCCATTTCATTATATGGTTTTCTGGCGCTTTAATCCAAATGGCAAAATCATACGGATTTCTTTTTTCCTTGTCTACTTCTACTCTTGCACCTGCAATTTGATCATCTATATTTCTATTTGACAGAACAGGGTATTTATCTAATTTTGATATATCAAAATAAATTCCTCTGCTTGTTTCATAAGCATATCCGTTGTCAATTAATTTTTGAACATATTCTATCATTTCTGGTATATGCTCTGTAGCTCTTGCAATGGTTTCAGGTTTTTCTATGTTTAGTCTTTCAATATCTCTAAAAAACATACTTTCATAATATTTTGCTATCTCGTATGGGTTCTTATTTTCTTTTCTTGCTGCTTTTTCCATTTTATCTTCGCCTTCATCTGCATCTGATTCTAAGTGTCCCACATCTGTAATATTCATAACATGTTTTAAATCATATCCATTATACTTTAAAACTCTACGTATATTATCCATAAAAATATATGCCCTAAAATTCCCTATGTGGGCATAGCTGTACACAGTTGGCCCACATGTATAAATTTTAACTTCTTTATTATCAATTGGCTTAAATTCTTCTTTTGTTTTTGTTAAAGTATTATATAATTTTACTTGCATAAAATTCCCCCCAATTTTTATTGTCCCGCAGTATTTGTTGTATTTGAATTTTCTGGTTGGTCATTTGGTTTGTCTGGTTCTTCTGGTTTCTCTGGTTCTTCTGGTTTCTCTGGTTCTGGCAATACTTTTTTGTTTATAAATATTGTTATAGATGTTCCAGCATCTACAATTGTTCCTTCTTGTAAACTTTGTCTTAAAACAATTCCATCTTTTTCTGTTTTATTATCTTCATATACGAGTTGAATAGAAAATTGACTTAACAAACCTTTTGCTTCTTCTTCTGTTTTTCCTATTACTTGTGGAACCTTAATTTTTTCTACCACTGGTTTTGTATGTTTGTCACAAGTTGCAGTTGGAACATTATATTTATTTCCTGCACTTGTACTCCAATTTGGATTTTGCTCTCTTTCCGGTTTTGATGTATATATTTTTGTTTCTGTATTAGTGCAATATTCTGTTGCTATTTTTCCCGTATCCTTGCATATTTTTAATTCAATATGTCCTTCACATGCTTTTGGAACTGTTCCATTTACAAAGTATTCATAATATGTGTTTTTGCATTTGTCTGTTGCAAATTTTCCTGACTGACTACATATTTTAGCTGACACAACTCCACTTGGTTTTTCAAACCTTTTAGTTTCTAAGTCCTTATGAACATCTTTCATTATTTCTCTCCATATGTCTCCTGATGGATTATTACCAACATATGGTTCTTTTTCGTTTTCATCATATCCATACCATGTTGCACCTGTATAATATGGAGTAAATCCGCAATACCATCTATCTACATAATTATTTGTTGTTCCTGTTTTACCTGCTGAGTCCATTCCAGAAATTCTTCCGACATCTGCTATTCCTGCATTTACAGAAGAAAGTAAAATACTTTGTACTATATATGCATTTTCTACAGATAGAACTCTTCTTTTTTCTTGTGTAGGCTTTAGTACTGTTTTTCCATTAGAGTCTTGAAGTTCTGTATAAAATATTGGTGTTATATATTCTCCATTATTTGCTATTGCTGCATATGCAGCTGCCATTTGAAGTGGAGAAGACCCATGTGCACTTCCTCCAATAGCCAATGACAACATATTATCGTCTTCGTTATATGTATCTAGTCCCAAGGAATTTAAAAATTTTATAGAATTCTCTGGTCCTAAATTTGACATTATTTTTAAATTAATTATATTTGATGAGTTTTCAATTCCAAATCTTACTGATTTCAATCCACCATAACCTGTTGAATTTCCCGGTGCCCAGTTTCCAAAGTTAGTCCATGAATCATCATATACTGTTGCTGCAGTTATTACACCAGCATTTAGTCCTGCTGCCACAGCTGCTAATGGTTTCATTGTAGAACCACATTGTCTAAATGTTTGCGTAGCTCTGTTTAATCCTAATGGACTTGAGTCTGAGCCCAATCCTCCCATGGCTCCAACTACTTTTCCCGTTGTTTGTTCTATTATAGTCATTCCAGATTGAGTATGTTTATATTTTCCGTTTTCGTCTTTTGTTATTTTAGAATCAAATATGTATTTATCTCTTAAATATTCTTTTTCCATTCTTTCTTGAATGCTTGTTACTTGTGTTGTGTATAATTTATACCCTCCACTATATAATATTCTTCTTGCTTCTTTTATATTTACTTCTTTTTGTTCTGCTATATCCTCTGCGACTTGGTCTATAGCTGCTGCAGTATGGTATGATATATCAGTTGAATCTACTATTTCTCCTTTGGTAAATGTTAAACCCTTGTCTACGGTTGCTATTGCTTCATTATATTCTTCTTCTGTTTCTATCATTCCAAGTTCTTTCATCTTTACTAAAACAGTTTTAGTAACTTTTTTTATTGCTTCTTCATTTCCCTCTTCATATGGGTTATATGCATTTGGTGCACGATTTATGCCTGCTAAGAATGCTGCTTCTGCTAATGTTAACTCTGATGCAGATTTGTTAAAGTAATATTTTGATGCTTTTTCTACACCATATATATTTGTTCCTCCGCCCATAAATACTTGATTTAAATATGTCTCTAGTATTTGATTTTTTGATAGCATTTGCTCTATTTGATATGCCCTTGACCATTCTCTTATTTTTCTTCTTACACCGGCTAGACCTTCATCTTCATCTTCTTTCATCATGTTTTTTACTAATTGTTGTGTTATTGTACTACCTCCATAAGAAGATTTGCCTCTGTGAATTATAAAGTTTACTATTGCTCCGGCTGTTCTTTTTAAATCAACACCTGAGTGTTTTTCAAAACGTTCATCTTCTATTGCCACAAACGCTTTTGGTATGTATTTTCCCATATCTGCTAATGATATTATCTTTCTATTTTCATCTCCTGATAACTCGCATAAAAATTTTCCCTCTGAATCATAAACAGTAGTATTGTTATAACCTATAACTACATCTTCCTTAGTAATTTTCCATTTATCACTAAAGAATATCCCTGCAAATATTCCAATACCTGTTAGTCCAATTATTACTAATGTTATAAATATTATTAATATTACTTTTTTTAATTTTGAATGTTTCTTTTTATCTTTTTTGTTTCTTTTTTTCCCTTTTATTTCATATTCATTTGTCTTTTTATTGTTGGATCTCATTTTTTATCTCATTCCTTTCTAAAGGCATTAATTTAGATGGAAAAAACTTTCCTTCTCAATTAAAATATTACTAATATATTATATATTATAATATTAAAAATGAAAAGACTTTTGACAAAATTTTAATCTTATTGCAGTTCTTCTAATACGTCTTCTATAGACATTACAATTTTTGCGCCATCTTTTATTAGTTTATTAGTTCCTGTAGAGAACTCACTTGTTATATTTCCGCGGTATTACAAAGATTTCTTTTCCTTGTTCTAAACCATACCCTACTGTTATTAATGTTCCACTTCTTTCTTTGGCTTCTATTACAAGTATTCCATTTGATAATCCACTTATTATTCTATTTCTAATGGGAAAATTTGTCTTTTCAGGCTTTGTTCCTATTGGAAATTCTGTTATTATTGCTCCTCCCTTTTCTATTATTGCCTTGCATAGTTTTTTGTTTTCCGCAGGATATATCTTATCCAATCCACTCCCCAAAACTGCTATTGTTTTACCATTTGCCATAAGACTGCCTATATGTGAATATGTGTCTATTCCTCTTGCTAAACCACTAATTATGTTTATTCCTTTTTTTGATAATTCATATCCAAACTTTTTTGCCATATTTGCTCCATATGTTGAACAATTTCTGCATCCTACTATTGCAATACTATTTTCATTAAGTATCTCTGAATTTCCCAATACATATAGTTCTTGAGGAGGTGCATATATTTTTTTTAATTTTTTAGGGTATTCCTTTTCATTAATCTTTATTATTTTATATTCCATTTTTTAATTAATTCCTTTCTCTAATTGAATATTTAACCCATTTTTTATCATTGCATCAAAAAAGAGGACTATTAAGTTTTAGCCCCCTATATTTTGTTGTTTTGCTGCTTTTATTACATTATTAAGTAACATTGCAATTGTCATAGGTCCAACACCGCCTGGTACTGGCGATATATATTGTACCTTTTGTGAAACCTCGTCAAATTTCACATCTCCTACCAATTTTCCTTCCTCATTTCTGTTTATTCCTATATCTATTACTGTTGCTCCTTCTTTTACCATTTTAGCAGTTACAAATTCTGGTTTGCCAATTGCCACCAACAATATGTCTGCTTGTCTTGTTATTTCTTCCAAATTTTGGGTTTTAGAATGACAAACTGTTACTGTTGCATCCTTGTTTAACAAGCATTGTGCTAATGGTTTTCCAACAATATTACTTCTTCCTATTACTACTGCATTCTTTCCTTCTATTTTTATATTGTTATCCTCTAGCATTTTTATAACTCCATATGGTGTACAAGAAATAAATGTATCTTCTCCTATCATTAATTTTCCAATATTTATTGGGTTAAATCCATCCACATCTTTTTGGCAGTTTATGGTATTAAATGCTTTTCTAATGTCCAAATGTTTTGGTATTGGACTTTGTAATAATATTCCATGTATATCTTTTCTATTATTAAGTTTTTCTATTATTGCTAGAAGTTGTTGCATAGTTATATCTTCTTTTAGAATAAACTCTTCAAATTCTATACCTACTTCGTTACATGCTTTGCTTTTGTTTCGAACATATACTTCCGATGCCTTATCATTTCCTACCATTATAACCGCTAATTTAGGCCAAATTTCTTCTTGTTTTAGACTATTTACTTCTTCTTTTAACTTTTTCATTATTTTACTAGCCAACAATTTACCATCTATTATATTTGCCATTTTTTTAACCTTTTCAATAAAAAATCTTGCATATATTTTACAATATGCAAGATTTTTTTTCAATATCTTTTTTTAATTAACAACATTTTATTTTACAGCATAACAATTGTACAACTCTAATTATAATAAATAGTACAAATACTGTTATTAGTACTATAAATCCACCTGTTCCTATTACTGTTGCCAATTCTGTTGCTCCGCCTACCAAAACTCCTATTACAAAAGTTAGTAAAATGGAAATTATAAATATTACTATATCTATGCAACATCTGAATGCTCTTCTGCAGTTATTTTCTAGCATATTTTCTACCTCCTCAATAGTATTGTTTTTAATACTATTAATATATAATATGCTTTCTTCGATTTTATTCTACATTATTTTTGTACTATATATTAAAATATTTATACATATTTTTCAATTTCTAACACTATCTTATCTTTTTTTGTTCTTGACAAAATTGTGTTTATCTTGAATCTTCCCTTGCCTCTTATTGTAATCATATCTTGTTCTTTTAATAGTTTGGAATTTTTTGTTTCTAATTTATGATTTACAAATACCCTCTCTTGCTTTATTATTTCACTTGCTTTCGCTCTTGAACATCTTATACCTTCTGAAACAATGCAATCTAATCTCATTTGAGGAATTATTACTTGAACTTTCTGAGTTATTGTTTCTATTTCTTCAAGGTCTTTTATATCTTTAATGTCTATTTGGCTCTTGCCAAATCTGGTTAATTGTCCTAAATTTGTAAGCAAATATTCTTCTATTTCTTTTAAAACAATTATATCTGCTCCATCATTTCTAACAAATATGTCTCCTACTTTTTCCCTTTTTACTCCTAATTTTATAATAGCCCCTAAATAATCTCTATGATTATATTCGCCTTTCAATTCATTTGGCAAATTTACGTTCACAATGCTTAATAGTTTTTCTGCAACATCTTCTTTTTTTAATATTCCTTCTAGCTTTTCTGGATATAATATTAAAATTTCTCTTTCTGCTGTCTCACTTCCACCCCAAAAAGTATAATTACTAAACTCTATGTTCCTTAGTAAATCTTTTACTAATTCCTTTTGATATAAGTCTAAAAAGTCCGTATTTTCTATAGTATTTCTATTTATTGTAAATTCTATTTTATCCATTACTTTAGCCATAAGTATCTTTTCATCTTCATTTGAATATCTATTTAATATTTCTTTTTTGTTCATCAAAATTCCACTCTTTCTATATATAATTAATTAATATTACTAAATATTAACTATAATTATAATAACATATCTTGTCAATATATAGACATTTTAATAAAAGTGTGCTATTATAGTATACATAGAAAAAACATTGGGGTATCGCCAAGCGGTAAGGCATCGGACTCTGACTCCGACATTCCTGTGTTCGAATCACAGTACCCCAACCACAAAGCAACTAGTTAATTTGACTAGTTGCTTCTTTCATTGCTTACTTTAGAATTCCTGTTTTATTCAATTTCTGCTTCTATATTTAATAGTCTATTATATTTAGATACTCTATCTGTTCTACATGGTGCTCCTGTTTTTATCTGCCCCGAATTTGTTGCAACTGCTAAATCTGCAATTGTAGTGTCTTCTGTTTCTCCACTTCTATGTGATATTACCGCTTTATATCCATTTTTTTTGGCTAGTTCTATTGCATCTAATGTTTCTGTTAGTGTACCTATTTGATTTAATTTTATTAATATACTATTTGCAATTTTGTTGTCTATCCCTTTTTGTAGTCTTCTAGTATTTGTAACAAATAAATCATCCCCAACTAGTTGAATATTTTCTCCAATTCTATTTGTTAGCATCTTCCAACCCTCCCAGTCTTCTTCAGCTAATCCATCTTCCACAGATATTATTGGATATTTTTCTGTTAAATCAACTATATATTCTACCATTTCTTCTCTTGTTTTAAATTCATTAGTTTTCCAAAAATAATATCCTTCTTTTTCAATTTTTTGTGCTTCTTCATACATTTCTGTTGCTGCCACGTCTATTGCTAAGCATACGTCTTTTCCAGCAATGTATCCTGCTCTCTCTATCGCTTCTAATATTATATCTATAGCTTCTTCCTCATTTTCTACTTTAGGGGCAAATCCACCTTCATCTCCTACAGCAGTTGATAACCCATTTGCTTTTAGCACTTTTTTTAAATTATGATATACTTCCACTCCCATTCGTAACCCTTCTTTAAAATTTCGAGCCCCAACAGGCATTATCATAAATTCTTGAATATTTAAATTACTATCCGCATGTTTGCCACCATTTACTATATTCATCATAGGTATAGGAAGTTCTTTTGCATTTATTCCACCTATATAATTATATAGACTCATTCCTAGAGAATTTGCTGCTGCCCTTGCAACCGCTATGGAAACCCCCAATATAGCATTGGCTCCCAGTCTAGCTTTATTATCTGTTCCATCAATTTCTATTAGTTTTTTGTCTATTTTTACCTGTTCATATACATTCATTCCTTCTATTTCTCTTGCAATTTTTTTATTTACATTTTGTACTGCTTGCAATACTCCTTTACCCAAATATCTTTCTTTGTTATCATCTCGCAATTCTACTGCTTCAAAGCTCCCTGTTGAAGCTCCTGATGGTACCATTGCTACACCTGTAAAACCTCCTTCTGTTACTACTTCTACTTGTACAGTTGGATTTCCTCTAGAATCTAATATTTCCATTGCTTTTATGTTTTCGATCTTTAAAAAATCTTTCATTCTTTAATACTCCCTTCTTATATGATGTATTTAAATATATTATATCTATTTATTAATTTTTTATTTAAAAATTCAATTGTTTAACATAATTTTGGTAAATAATGTTGACTTTTGTCTTATTATATATTATAATAATAACTAGTTTGGGAGTAATCACTCCCACATATGTATAATTTTTATACATATGTTTCTGTCTACCAGATATTATGTTCTGGTAGATTTCGTTGAGAGCAATATGCTCTCATCCAAGAAAGAAATGAGCTTTCATCGTCCACTTTACGTCTTGGTGGTACGATGAGTCACCTCACAAATTTGCTCATTTCTTTCTTTTCGGGGTACTCACCATGTTCTCCTTGTTCACCTTGGTTTGTATCCCCCCCTGTGTATCATCACAGGTGAGTACCCCGAAAAGAGGCATTTTTTTAAAATGGCTGTTTGGAAAGGACAGCCATACGCCTCTGCAAAAGAGACACACGCAAGTGTGTCTTTTTTGCGTGGATTATGTTGACTTTTGATTTTCTTTGTAGTATAATTGTATTGTTACAAAGCTATCCGCTTCTGTAACATATAGAAGATGTGTTATACATATGAATTTATTTCATTTTTAGCGCATCTTCCAAAAGGAGAGAAAACTGCATAGTGCTTTCGGGGCATGCACTTGTGGTATTGGGAAAGTTGTTATTTTTCTGCTTTGCCATACGGCTTTCCCTTTCTCTCTTTTAAAAAAACAATCAAATATCCTTCTTATAATCTCCGTACGTAAGGATTATATTGGTTGTTTACATAGCAGACAGAATAATTATATATTCCGCCATTCTGTCTGCATCAAAAAACGCACATACTTTGTGCGTTTTTTGTTTTATTTATGTTTGTTTTTTGTTATTTCATACTTTCCTCTACTGCAACTGCTATAGAAACGGTAGCTCCAACCATAGGGTTGTTTCCCATGCCAATCAATCCCATCATTTCTACATGCGCTGGTACAGAAGATGAACCCGCAAATTGCGCATCTGAATGCATTCTTCCCATTGTATCTGTCATTCCGTATGATGCTGGTCCTGCTGCCATATTGTCTGGATGTAAAGTTCTTCCTGTTCCTCCACCTGATGCAACTGAAAAATATTTTCTTCCTGCTTCTAATCTTTCTTTTTTGTATGTACCTGCTACTGGATGTTGAAATCTTGTTGGATTTGTTGAGTTGCCTGTTATAGATACATCAACATCTTCTAACCACATTATTGCAACTCCTTCTCTAACATCATTTGCTCCATAGCATCTAACTTTGCTTCTTTCTCCATTTGAATATGCAATTTCTTCTACAACATTTACTTTTCCTGTATAAAAATCAAAATCTGTTTTAACATATGTAAAGCCATTTATTCTAGATATAACTTGTGCTGCATCTTTTCCTAATCCGTTTAATATAACTCTTAAAGGCTCTTTTCTTACTTTATTTGCAGATTTTGCAATTCCTATTGCTCCTTCTGCTGCTGCAAAACTCTCATGTCCAGCTAGAAAAGCAAAACATTTTGTATCTTCACTTAATAACATTGATGCTAAATTTCCATGCCCCAAGCCTACTTTTCTGTCATCTGCAACTGAACCTGGTATGCAAAATGCCTGTAGTCCTTCTCCTATTGCCTTTGCAGCTTCATGTGCTTTTGTACAACCTTTTTTTATAGCTATTGCAGCACCTAATGTATATGCCCAACAAGCATTTTCAAAACAAATAGTTTGAATACTTCTTGTTATTTCATATGGATTAAATCCTTTATCCGTACATATTTTTAATGCTTCATCGAAATCTTTTATTCCATATTTCTCCATTACTGGTTTTATTTGGTCTATTCTTCTTTCATAACTTTCAAATAATGCCATTATTATTACCTCTTTCTATTTAATTATTTTATTCTTTTCTTGGATCTATTTTCTTTACGGCTTCATCAAATCTTCCATATTTGCCACTTGCTTTTTCTATTGCTTCCATTGGTTCTATTCCAGCTTTTATATTTTGCATCATTTTTCCAATATTTACATACTTGTATCCAATTATTTGATCATTTTCATCTAAGCCTATCTCAGTTATGTATCCTTCTGCTAATTCTAGGTATCTTGGTCCCTTTTCTAAGGTTGAATAAATTGTTCCAATCTGACTTCTGTTTCCTTTTCCTAAGTCTTCCATTCCTGCACCTATTGGTAATCCATTTTCTGAAAATGCTGATTGTGTTCTTCCATATACTATTTGTAAAAACAATTCCCTCATTGCAGTGTTAATTGCGTCACATACTAAGTCTGTATTTAACGCCTCTAGCAATGTTTTTCCAACTAAAATTTCACCTGCCATTGCTGCTGAATGTGTCATTCCACTACATCCTATTGTCTCTATTAATGCTTCTTGTATAATTCCATCTTTAACATTTAATGTTAATTTACAAGCTCCTTGTTGTGGTGCACACCAGCCAACACCATGTGTTAAACCAGATATATCTTTTATTTCTTTGGCTTTTACCCATTTTCCTTCTTCGGGAATTGGAGCAGGTCCATGGTCAACACCTTTTGCTACCTTACACATTTCTTCTACTTCCTTTGAATAAATCATTTTCATTTCTCCTCTCATTATTGTATTAATTTTCAAATATCTAGTTCTAAACTATAAATTTTATTAAAAAGAATTGCCAAAATATTGGCAGTTCTTTTATTGTATTATTAATGATTCTCCTGTCATTTCTTCCGGTTTTTCTAATCCCATTATATCTAACATTGTTGGCGCTAAATCAGCTAATTTGCCTGATTTTAATTTTACATCATCTTTGCCAACTAATATCAGTGGAACAGGATTTGTTGTATGTGCCGTATGAGGTTCTCCAGTTTTGTAATCTATCATTTGTTCTATATTTCCATGGTCTGCAGTTATAAGTAATGTTCCATTATTTTTTTGAACTGCATCTACAACTTTGCCAACACATTCATCTATTGTTTCAAGTGCTTTTATTGCTGCTTCAAGATTTCCTGTGTGTCCTACCATATCTGGATTTGCGTAATTTAAAATTATACAATCATATTTTTTTGAATTAATTGCATTTACAACTTTTTCTGTTACTTCATATGCACTCATTTCTGGTTTCATGTCATATGTTTCTACTTTTGGTGAAGGTACTAATATTCGATCCTCGCCTTTATATTGTTTTTCCTCTCCACCATTAAAAAAGAACGTTACATGAGCATATTTCTCTGTTTCTGCTATTCTTAATTGTGTTAATCCTTTATTTGATATATATTCTCCAAATGTATTTTTTAAAGCTGTAGGTTTAAATGCAATTTTAACATTTGGCATTTCCTCATCATATTGTGTAAAACATACGTAATACAAATTCAAATCTTTTTTTGTCTCAAATGCTTCAAATTCTTTATCAACTAATGTTCTGGTTATTTCTCTTGCTCTGTCTGGTCTAAAATTAAAGAATATTACTGAATCATTTTTTTCTATTTTTGCAACCGGTTCTTCTTCATTACATATTATTGTTGGTTCAACAAATTCGTCAAACACTTCTTTTTGATATGAATTTTCTATTGCTGCAATTGCACTTGTAGCTTTATTACCAATTCCGTTTACTAGCATGTCATAAGATTTTTTTACTCTTTCCCATCTTTTATCTCTATCCATACTATAAAATCTGCCTGAAATTGTTGCTATTTTTCCAACACCTTTTTCCTGTATTTTTTCGTTTAATTTCATTATATATGTTTCTGCTGATGCAGGTGGAGTATCTCTTCCATCTAGGAAACAATGTATAAATACATTTTCAAAATCCTTTCTTTTAGCTAACTCTAGCAATGCATATAAATGTCTTATATGGCTGTGTACTCCTCCATCAGAAAGAAGCCCCATTATATGCAATTTTGAATTATTTTTCTTACAATTTTCTATTGCCTCTGTAAATTCTGGTATACTAAAAAAATCACCGTCTTCTATTGTTTTTGTAATTCTAGTTAATTCCTGATAAACAACTCTTCCTGCCCCTATATTTGTGTGTCCCACTTCTGAGTTTCCCATTTGTCCTTCTGGAAGTCCTACTGCTAATCCACTTGTATATATTTCCGTCATTGGACATATTTTCTTTAGTTTATTTATATTAGGCATTTCCGCCATTTCTATTGCATTTCCATTTTTGTTTGGATTATTGCCGAAACCGTCTAATATCATTAGCATTGTTAGTTTATTACTCATTTTAATTAATATTCCTTTCTTTAACGCGTAAAATTATATTTTATTATACTTTATTAACTATTTGCGCAAATTCCTCTGCATCTAGACTTGCTCCTCCTACTAATGCACCATCTATATCTGACGTATTTAATAAATCCTCTGCATTTGCAGACTTTACACTTCCACCATATTGAATTATTATATTTTCCGCTACATCACTTCCATACAAGTCTTCAACTTGTTTTCTTATTGATTTTATTACATTATTTGCATCTTCAGCTGTTGCAGTTTTGCCTGTTCCTATAGCCCAAATTGGCTCATAGGCTATTATTATATTCCTAACTTGCTCATTTGTCAAATCATTAAATGCTTGTTTTATTTGGTTTTTAATGATTTCTGTTGTTTTTCCTTCTTCCCTCTGTTGCAAAGTTTCGCCCACACATACTATTGGTTTCAAATTATTGGCAAGTGCTGATTTTATTTTTAAATTTACTGTTTCATCTGTTTCTGCAAAATACTGTCTTCTTTCCGAATGTCCTATTATTACATATTTTACTCCTATACATTCAAGCATTTTGCCAGATACTTCTCCAGTATATGCCCCATTTTCCTTCCAATGCATATTTTGAGCCCCTATTTTTATGTTTGTATCTTGTGTAGTCAATAGTGAATAAAATAAATCTGTATATGGAACACATAATATTACTTCATTTTTTGTATTTTTAATTTTAGGTGCTAGTTCTTCTATAAATCTCATTGCTTCATTTGGAAGCATATTCATTTTCCAGTTTCCTGCAATTACTTTTTTCCTCATTGTTTATCTTATTCCTCCTCCTTAATATATGAATTTAGTCGGAAAGTAATTATATTTTGATAGAAAAGTTTTCTGTTCTTCTATACTTTTATTATTTATCGTTTAATGCTTCTATTCCCGGAAGAGCTTTTCCTTCTAAGAATTCCAATGAAGCACCCCCACCTGTTGAAATATGTGTTATCTTATCTGAAAAACCACCCTTTTCTATTGCTGCCACTGAGTCTCCTCCTCCTACAATCGTTGTTGCATCTAACTCTGATAACACTTTTGCAATAGAATTTGTTCCTTTTGCAAACTTTTCAAATTCAAATACTCCCAAAGGTCCGTTCCATATAACTGTTTTAGCATTTTTTAGTTCTTGTGTGTATTCCTCTATTGCTTTTGGTCCAATATCTAGTCCTTGCCATCCTTCTGGAATTTGCTTTGAATCTACTGTAACTGTTTCCGTGTCATTTGTAAATTCTTTTCCACACACAGTATCTATTGGAAGCAACAATTTTACTCCTTTCATCTTTGCCTTTTCTATTGTTTCTTTTGCTATATCTAATCGGTCTAATTCACAAATTGAATTTCCAACCTCATATCCCATTGCTTTTAAAAATGTAAAAGTCATTCCTCCGCCTATTATAATAGTGTCTACTTTTTCTAACAGGTTTTCTATAACCTTAATTTTATCTGATACCTTTGCTCCTCCTAGTATTGCTACAAAAGGTCTTTGTGGATTGTCTAAACAATCCCCCAACATTTTAACTTCTTTTTCCATTAGAAATCCACAAACTGCTGGTAGAAACTCAGCAACACCAGTTGTAGAACTATGAGCTCTATGTGCAGTTCCAAATGCATCATTTACATATATTTCAGCTAAATCTGCTAACTCCTTAGAAAATTCTTTGTCATTTGCCTCTTCTCTTGGATCAAATCTAACATTTTCTAATAAAATTGCTTTTCCTGGTTCTAATTCATTTGCTAATTTTTTTGCACTTTCTCCTACTATATCTGTAGCAAATTTAACTTCAAAACCTAAATATTCAGATAATCTCTCTGCAACTGGTCTCAACGTAAGGTTTGGTTTAATTTCGCCTTTAGGTTTGCCCAAATGTGAACATAAAATCACTTTTGCATTATGTTCTAACAAATATTTTATTGTAGGTAATGCTGCAACTATTCTTAAGTCATTTGTAATATTTCCTGTTTCTTTATCTAGTGGAACATTGAAATCACATCTTACTAATACTTTTTTATTTTGAACATCTATATCACGTATTGTTTTTTTATTCATTTTGTACCTCCTTTGTTATTGAAAATCGGATATATGGATTCAGCCAATATCCGATTTTGTAAATTAACCTCTGCTAGCAATATATATTGCTAAGTCTACTAATTTATTTGAATATCCCCATTCATTATCATACCACGCAACTAATTTAACGAAAGTATCTGTTAATGCAATTCCTGCTGTCGCATCAAATATAGAAGTATGCTCATCATGTATAAAGTCTGATGAAACAACTGGATCTGACACATATTCAACTATTCCTTTCATTTCGTTTTCTGATGCTTTCTTTACTGCTGCACATATTTCTTCATATGTTGCCGGTTTTTCTAGGTTGCAAGTCAAGTCCACAACAGAAACGTCTACTGTTGGAACTCTAAATGACATACCAGTTAATTTTCCACTCAACTCTGGTATAACTTTTCCAACAGCTTTTGCAGCACCTGTTGTAGAAGGTATAATGTTTGCACTTGCTGCTCTACCACCTCTCCAATCTTTTTTAGAAGCTCCATCTACCGTTTTTTGTGTAGCTGTTATTGAATGTACAGTTGTCATAAGACCATCTTTAATTCCAAAATTATCATTTATTATTTTAGCAAGTGGTGCTAAACAATTTGTTGTACATGATGCATTTGATATTATGTTCATATCTGGTGTATACTTTTCTTGATTTACTCCCATTACAAACATTGGTGCATCTTTTGAAGGTGCAGATATTATTACCTTTTTTGCTCCAGCCTCTATATGTGCATTTGCTTTTTCTATTGTTGTAAATACTCCTGAACATTCCAATACATAGTCAACTCCATCTGCTCCCCATGGAATGTTTTTTGGATCCATTTCGTTATATACTTTTATTTCTTTTCCATCTACTATTAGTTTTCCTTCTTCGCTAGAAACCTCTCCCTCAAATTTTCCATGAACTGTATCATATTTTATCATATAAGCCATATAATCTGCTGCAATAAATGGATCATTTATTGCCACAACTTCAACTCCCTCTTTATTTAAAGCTGCTTGAAATGATAAATTTCCTATCCTTCCAAATCCATTAATGCCTATTTTTATTGACATATTAATTCCTCCTTTATTGTGATTTTTAGTAATTTCTTCGAAGTGTGGGCAATTAAAATCGCCTCTACATTTTTCATAGATTACTTTACACTATTATTGTAATAATTTTACTTATTATTACCAATTTGAAATAATTTTATATCAAAAAAGAATACTTTTCAAGTATTCTTTTTAATTTTATTTGTATATTCCTATTTTTCTCATATAATTTATATAGCTCTGGTCTATATTTCCCCAAATTCCTATGTTTCTATCTAATTCATTGGTATCAATTTTTTCTTTTGAATATTTCTCATAATTTTTTATAATTTCTTCTTTAAAATTGTTTGGACACCTTCCTATTATTCTTGAAATATCATCATATTTATTTCCAAATCCACCAAATCCAAAGTCTATTATAGCTGTAACATGATTGTCATTATTTAATAATACATTACTTGAATTTAAATCCCCATGCACTAAACAAGATAAATGATTTTTATCTTCATCTCTAAAATTCCAAAAAGCCATATCATCTTTGCTAACATGTTTCTTTAATAATTCATCCAAAAACTCTGTTAAATTCACTCCAATATTATTTATGGTAAAAATCTTATCTTTTTCATATTTTATGCTATGTAATTGAAACATAAATTTTGCAATTTCGCTTGAGATGTTTTCAATTTCTGACTCATTTAATTCATTCATTCTTTCTGCCAGAGGTGTTCCCTCTATTTTTCTGTGCATTGAAAAAGGCCTTCCTTTGTCATATAATAATTGCAATTCAACTGTGTCAAAATCTGTTTTGTTATGTATATATTTGGCAAATTGATAATCTTTTACTATTGTTCTAGCCCAAAATTCATCTCTTGGAAATCTAAAAAAGTATGATTTATTGTTCTCGGTCGTAACCTCAAAAACAATGTTGGTCCATCCTGTAGGAATTAACCTTATTTTCTCCACGTCTTCTAAATTCTTCAATATAATTTTATTAAAATCCTCATCTAGTTCAAAATACGTTTTTTGCATAAATCTTTCCTTTCTGTTCTTCTATTAACATTTTTTTAACTAATTCTATTATTTGTTTCTCTGATTCATTATCATAATTGTTATATACTATATAATCAAATTTATTCTTCCATTCTCTTTTATAGCAAATATTGTTATAATGTTCTTCCATTTCATTAATTCTTTCATTTAATTTTTCTGTATTGGTTTCTCTTTCTATAACTTTTTGTTTTGCTATTTCTAAGTTTTTGGGTAATATATATATTGTTTTTATGTCTGGTCGTATTTTTTTCCAGTCATCTATCATAGTATAATGCATTTCAAATATCATATTTTTTTCAGTCAAAATTTCTTCTTTTAAATATGCATACATGCCGCCAAACACTTTAAATTGATATATTATTTTTCCTTCTCTATTTAATTTGTCTAGTTCCTCTTCTGTTCTAAAGAATCCTACTTTTCCCTCTTGCTCCTCATTTCTTTTCTGCCTTGTTCTAATTGTATTAACTTTTTCGAAACCTAATTTTTCAACTATTTTTTCCTTAAAATACGTTTTTCCTGCTCCAGATACCCCTACTAAACCTAATAACATTTTTAAATAAATTCCTCCCATACTATATTGGCAAAGTCTAAACCCTTTTCAGTAAGTTTAATTCTATCTAATTCTATTTCTATTAGTTGCTCTTTTACAAGCTTTTCCAACTCATTTCTATAAATATATAAAGGATTGCCTACAAATTTATTTTTAAATTCTTGTATACTTATTCCATCTATTTTTCTTAATCCTAACATCATATATTCCTTCATTTGACTGCTTGGATTTTGCTTTTCGAGAAAAATAAAATTGTCTGTTACATTATCATTTTTATAATTTGTTATATAGTCTTCTATTGAATCTATATTTGAAAATCTTACATTGTTTGTATATGAATGTGCAGATGCTCCAAAGCCCATATATTCTTTTTGGTTCCAACAGTCTAAATTATGTTTAGATTCATATCCTTTTTTTGCAAAATTAGAAATTTCATAATGTATGTATCCCGCTTCTTCTAATATTCTTTTAGTTTCCCAGTACATTTTTCTCTCATCATCTTCATCAGGTAACTCAATTTCCTTATTTTGCACCTTTTTATTCAAAACTGTTCCTTCTTCTAAAATCAACGAATATAGTGATATATGCTCTGGTTTTAAGGCAATTATTTGTTTTAATCCTTGTTTCAACTTTAGTACTGTTTGTCCAGGTAACGCTAACATTAAATCCACATTTATGTTTTTAAATCCAACTTCTCTAGCCATATTATATGTTTGTAAAAAATCATCATATTTGTGTATTCTGCCTATCTTTCGTAGTATATCATCATCTGTGCTTTGTAATCCTATACTTACTCTATTAATTCCGCTTTTCATGTAATCTAATAATTTCTGTTTATCCACTGTTCCTGGATTAATCTCTATAGTTACTTCTGTATCTTTAGATACTTTGAAGTTTGTTTTTATCTCTTCAATAATTTCTTTAATGTACTTACTATCTATATATGATGGTGTGCCACCCCCTATATAAATTGTTTTTACAAATACCAAATCATCCAAGCCATTTTCATAGTCTAGTTTATTTCCTGTTCCTACTTCTTTTATCTCATATTTTAACCATTTTATATATTCTTCTATTAGTCTTTCCTTATTTGCATAAGACTTGAAATCGCAGTAATAACATTTTTGCTTGCAAAATGGTATATGTACATATATTCCAATTTCTTTCATTTATCTATTTTCTCAACTCCTCTGCTATTTGTTGTATTTTTCTTAATCTATGGTTTACTCCTGATTTTCCTATAGGATTCTTCAACAACTTTCCAAGTTCTTCTAAAGATGCATCTGGATTTTCCTCTCTAATCTCCGCTATTTCTCTTAATTGTTCTGGCAATTCATTAAACTTCTCTTTTTCCCTTAAATATTTTATATCATTAATTTGTTTTACTGATGAATTCACTATCTTATTTAAATTTGCCGTTTCACAATTTACTTTTCTATTTATATTATTTTTTATATCTCTATATACTCGTATTTCCTCAAATTTTAGTACAGAAGAATTCGCTCCTATCAATGCTAAAAATTTAGATATCTCTTCTCCATCTTTTGTATATGTTGAATAACCTTTTGCTTTTTCTAAAATTTTAAAATCTATATTATACTTTTTTAGTATTTCCAATATGTATTTCGCATTTTCTAAATTTCTTAACGATATTTCCAAATGATATTTTTTTTCTGGATTATTTATTGTTCCACTTCCTAAAAAAGCCCCTCTTATAAATGCCTTTTCTAAATCATCACTTTTATTATCGTTATTATTTTCTGTTAATTCTTCAATATAATTTTTGTTTATAGTAATTGAATAAACACTTCTTTGAATTTTTATATTATGATCATTCAGTCCTAGATTATTGAGCAATTTTCCAAATCTATTTATGTTATATTCACTTTCTGTTGAAAACTTAATTTTATTTTTTTGCACACTAACATTATTAGTTGCCATATATCCTAGGAGTTCGGTCTTAACGTTCTTTTTATCTGCTAATGTATTTAATTTGCTTAATTCTTTTTTTACTTCTAATGAAAATGACAATTTATCACCAACCTTTTATAATAATTACCCTATCATTACCCGCTAAATCTTCTATTATGCTATAATTTAAGTTTATTAATTCTCCAACACTTTTTGCTTGATTATATCCTATTTCCAACAATAAGTAACCATCTTTTTTCAAATATTTTTTATACTCAGATAATATTATCTTATAAAATTTCAACCCATCTTTTCCACCATCTAAAGCAATTATTGGTTCATTTCTCACTTCTGTTGGCAATGTTTTTATAACGTCAGTCTCTATATATGGTGGATTTGAAACAATTATGTCAAAATCCTTTTCTTGAATATTTTCAAACATATCTGATACTATAAATTCTATATTATCAACATTATTTTGTTTAGCATTTTGTTTTGCAATATCTATAACTGTATTTTTTATATCTGTTGCATAAACTTTAGCATTTTTTATATTTTTTGCAATTGAAATTCCAATTGCTCCACTCCCTGTACACAAATCCAGGATTTTTATATCATTACCATGATTGTTGCAAATTTCTATCGCTTTCTCAACTAATATTTCTGTATCAGGCTGTGGTATTAAGACATTTTTATCAACATAAAAGTTCAGTTTCATAAATTCTTGTTTATTAGTTATATATTGTATTGGCATACCATTTTTAATGTCGTTAATTTTATTTAAATAAGACTCAACATTATTATCACTTACTTCAGTATTAGGATTAGAAACAATCTTCTCCCTACTTAATTTTAATATATATTCTAACAAAATACGAGCTTTAATATTCCCATCCTCTATATCCTTTAATAAATGTTTTCCATTGACCAGTAATTCACTAATATTCAATATTATACTCCTTTTAATAATGTACATCTATTTTACCATATCGCCCAAATTTTATCAATGGGACAATTTTGGACAGTCCCAAACGCAAAAAAATACCCCACATTAGCCGTAAGATGAAGAAATTTTAAGGACCTGTTTGCACAGGTGGGTGTCTTGTTGAATGCTACTGGGTTTCTTATATAAGTATAAGCTTACACGCCACACTCAAAGGCGGACTCCCGTTTTAAGTTTGTTGGTTCTAAAATTTCAGTCAATACGTACCACGCAGGGATTTTTTTCAATTTGTATTTATATTTTAGCATATTGCTTTGGGGTTTTCAATCTGTCTTTTTGCTGTATTTTTAATTTATATAATGTATAATCTTATTATCTTTATTTATCTTCTTTTTTATAGTTTTCTTATATTCTTATATCTACTTTAAGTCTTCCATTTTCAATTATGCCTGTCCCTATAAATTTATTTGTTTTAGAATATATTTTATATATTCCATCTTGTTTTTCTTTTTTTAATTTTACACCATTTAACAGTAGTTTGATATCATCGTCTTCTAACTGTATTTTTTCTTTATCTTCAAACATCTCTTCAATTGTTATCACTTTTATATTTTGTCCTTCCTTTAATTGTTCTATTGTAATTGCTTGTTCAATAGTAAATTTTCCCACCTTGGTTCTTTTTAATTCTTTCATATATCCTACTGTTTGCATTTCTTCTGCTATATTTTCACACAATGTTCTTATATATGTACCTTTAGAACATCTTACTTTAAATTGCATTTGTTTTTCTTCTTTATTTACCTTTATTAATTCAATATCATATATTTCTATATTTCGTGGCTTTATTTCAACTTGTTGTCCTTTTCTTGCATACTCATATAATTTTTTTCCATTTACCTTAATTGCTGAATACATTGGTGGAACTTGTTGACTTTCACCAATAAAGCTTTTTAATATTTTTTCTATATTTTTAAATTGCAAGTATTGTTCTGGAACACACTTTTTTTCAACTTCTTCTCCTTCTTCATCAGCTGTTGTTGTTTTTGTTCCTAATTGTAATAATACCTCATACTCTTTGTCATGTTCTATTAAATATTTAGAAAGCTTTGTTCCTTTCCCCAATAAAATAGGAAGAACACCAGTAGCATTAGGATCTAATGTACCAGTGTGTCCTACTTTCGTATTAAACATTTTTTTTATTTTGTATACTGCATCATGTGATGTATAACCTTTTTCCTTGTTTATTATAATAATTCCATCCATTTATTATTTCCTTATATATCTTTTTATTTGTGTTAATATTTTTTCTTTTACTTCTTCTATATTTCCTGTTATTGTTGCTCCTGCTGCTCTTGGATGGCCTCCACCTCCAAACATAATGCAAACATCTGAAACATTTATATATTGGTTTGACCTTAGAGATAGTCTCCATCCATCTTCAATTTCTCTTGCAAATACAGAAACTTCTACATCTTCCACATTTCTTCCTATTTCTACTATTCCTTCATGGTCTCCTGTTTTTGCATCAACACTTTGCATATCTGCTTGTGTTATGTATGTAAATGCTACTTTTCCTTCTTCAAAAAATTCTAATCTATTTAAAGCAACTCTTGTTAGTTCAAAGCATGGTTTTGTTGTTGTTTGTAAAACTCGCTTATATATATCAGATACATTTACTCCTTTTTTTAAAAGTGATGCTGCAAATTCAAATGTTTCTGCTGTTACCCCTGAATACGCAAAGCCTCCTGTGTCTGTTATTATTCCTGTTATAATACATGTTGCTATGTCTTTTGATATTTCAAATCCAAAATATTCAAACATTACTATTAGTATTTGTGCACAAGCAGGTGCATCTGGATTAACATAGTTTAAATCTCCAAACATGGTATTTGTTCCATGATGATCTATTACTATTTTTGATTTTGCATTTTCAAAGTAACTTGCAAATCCATTTAATCTCCCTATAGTTGGGCAATCTAATGATATTGCTAAATCGTATTTTTGTACTTGACTTTCTTTTTTTATTTCCTTTGTACCTGGTAGAAATTCAAATATTTTTGAATATTCTGGTATAATAACATCTGGATTTTTTCCATATGCTTTTAATATATTGTACATTGCCAAACTACTTCCAATAGCATCTCCATCTGGATTTTCATGAGTTAATATTACTATTGAGTTAGCTTTGTTAATTTCCTCTAAAATTTTATCTAATGTCATATGTATAAAGAATAAAGCTGTTAAACTTTATTCTTCGTTCACCCCGCTTCCTTCGTTTTTTAATTCTTTTAGAATTTTTTCTATTTTTTCACCATATTCTAATGAATCATCTATTTCGAAAATTAGCTCAGGTGTAATTCGTAAATTTATTGTTTTTGCAACTTGAGACCTTATAAATCCTGCTGATTCTTTTAGTCCTTCCATTGTTTTTTTAATGTTTTTTGAATTTAATATACTTACATATATTTTTGCATATTTTAAATCTGGTGTTATTTTTGCTTTTGTTACACTTATTAATCCAGTTACATTTGGATTTTTAAGTTCAAAACTAATTACATTACTAATTTCTTTTTTTAATTCTTCATTAATTCTATTAAGCCTATTTTCATTTTTCGGCATATTAGTTATCTCCCTTTCTAATACAAATAGCACATAATGTTATCTTTTAACTTCCTGCATAACATATACCTCTATTATGTCTCCTTCTTTTATATCATTATATTTTTCTATTTGAATACCACATTCATATCCTTTTGCTACTTCTTTTACATCATCTTTAAATCTTTTTAGTGACTCTAGCTTTCCGTCATGTAATACAATTCCCTCTCTTATTACTCTGACTCCTGCATGTCTTTCTATTTTTCCTTCTAATACATAACATCCTGCTATTGTTCCCACATTTGATACTTTAAACGTTTGTCTTACTTCTGCATTACCTATTACTTTTTCTTCATAAATAGGGTCAAGCATACCTTTCATAGCTGCTTCAACATCTTCAATTGCTTTATATATTACAGAATATTGTTTTATCTCTATCATATTTTTTTCTGCAACTTCTTTTGCTGTATGTCCTGGTCTTACATTAAATGCTATTATTATTGCACTTGCTGCTTTGGCAAGTTGTACATCTGATTCTGTTACAGCACCTGTAGAAGAATGTATTACTTTTACCTTTACCTCATCATTAGATAATTTTTCTAATGATTGTTTTAATGCTTCTGCTGTTCCTTGTACATCTGCCTTTACTATTAAATATAGTTGTTTTAGATTTTCATTTGCCATTTTTTCAAACACATTATTTAATGTAACTTTTGCATTTTCGTTTATTATATTTTCTCTTTCTTGACGTTTTCTTCTTTCTATTAAATGTTTTGCCATTTTTTCGTCTTTAACTTCATAGAAAGTCTCTCCTGCTTCTGGTACATTTGTTAATCCCATAATCTCAACCGGTGTAGAAGGTCCTGCTTTTTTAATTTTTTGTCCTTTATCATTTTTCATTGCTCTTATTCTTCCAATAGATGTTCCTACTACAATTGTGTCTCCCTCATCTAATGTTCCTCTTTGTACAAGCATAGAAGCGATTGGTCCCTTTGACTTATCAAGTCTTGCTTCTATAACAACACCTTTGGCTTGTTTATTAGGATTTGCTTTTAATTCTTTCATATCAGCTACTAGTAAAACCATTTCTAGTAAATTATCTATGTTTATATTATTTTTAGCTGATATTGGACAGAATATTGTATCTCCGCCCCATTCTTCTGGTACTAATTCATATTCCATTAATTCTTGCTTTATTTTATCTACATTTGCATTTGGCAAATCAATTTTGTTAACCGCCACAATTATAGGAATTCCTGCTGCTTTAGCATGATTTATAGCTTCCACAGTCTGTGGCATTACACCATCATCTGCAGCTATTACTAATATTGCAATATCTGTAATTTGTGCTCCTCTTGCTCTCATGCTTGTAAATGCCTCATGTCCTGGCGTATCTAAAAATGTAATTTCTCTGTTATTTACATTTACTTTGTATGCGCCTATATGTTGTGTTATTCCTCCTGCTTCTCCTTCTATTACATTTGTACTTCTTATTGCATCTAGTAAAGATGTCTTACCATGATCTACGTGTCCCATTACTACAACTACTGGTGGTCTTGGTTGCAATTCATCTGCTTTGTCTTCTGTCTCATCAAATAATATGTCTTCTTCTTTTACTTGCTCTTTTTTCTTGGCTGTTATTCCAAATTCACTTGCTACCAAATATGCTGTATCAAAATCTATAGTATTATTTATTGTGCTCATTATTCCGTAATTTAACAATTTTTTTATTACATCACCACTTGTTTTTTTCATTTCCATTGCCAAATCTTTTACTGTTATTGTATCTGGAATCGTTATTTCTTTTAATTCAAATATTTTTTGTTTATTTCTTTCTTCTTCATTTTTTTGAATTCTTTTTCTATTTCTTTTTCCTCTTTCTGTAGTCAAGTCATAATAGTCTAGCATTTCCCCATCTTGTTCATTAAACATATGTGATAATTTATCTACTTGTTTTAGATTTTTTAATTTTTCGCCATCAAATTCCTCATTGAATCTTCCACTTTTTCTTGTAGTCTTTTTGGTTGCTTTGTTTTCATCATATTTGTTATTTACTTTTTGCTTATCTATAGCTTTTGTACTGTAATCTCTTTGATTTTCTTTTTCAATTTCTACAGACATAATATCTTTAATGTTTCTATCTATTCCTTTATTATCTAATGGTCTTCTTTCATTTCTGTTAAAATTAGGACGTTGTTGGTTATTATTTCTATTATTTTGAAATCTGTTATTATCCCTATTATACTGTTGTCTAGCACCATTTTCTCCATTATTATATGTTCTGTTTTGATTGTAGTTATTTCTATTTTGATTATAATTTCCGTTGTTGTTATAATTGTTTCTATTAAAATTATAACCATTATTATAATTTCTGTTATAATTATTTTCTGTTCTTCTTTGTTCTGGTTTAGGAGATTCTACAGTTGTCGTTGATGAAGTTTGTACTTTGGGTGTTGGTGCATTTTCTTGAGCTTTTATTGTTTCTTTTTCCAACATTTCTTCTTTTGCTTGCTCTTTTGCTTGCTCTTTTGATTGTTCTTTAACTTCTTTAACTTCTTCTTTTTTTTGCTCTTCTTTTTTGGAATCCTTTATTCCAAATAATTCATTAACCGTAAGAGGCTTAGTTGTCTTATTTCTATAAACAATATTGTAGTTTTGATTTTTTTCTCTTTCTACAAAACCAACATCTTTTCTATTTTGACTATTCTTTTCTTCTTGCTTTTCTTTTTTCTTATCCTCATCTGTTATTATAAGTTCTCTTCTTATTATAACTGGTGTATCCGTCTCTTTTTCTTTCACTTTTTTCTCTTTCTTTCCTATATTTTTTGTTTTTCCATCATCCAGAGCCTGCTCAAGTTTTTCCGCCTGTTCATTTTCTATTGTACTTAAATGGCTTGTTACAGCTATTCCTAATTCCCTTGCTTTTTCTATTACTTCTTTACTGGCTAAGCCCACTTTTTTTGCTATTTCGTGTATTTTTATCTTACCCAATAACTTCACCCCCATCAATTTTTTTTGCTATTTCTTTTGCAATATTATTATCTTTAATTCCAATAACTGCTTTATTATCTTTTCCTATACATTTGCTTATTTCGTCCACTGTTAATATGTTGTAAAACATTACATTGTTTTCTATACATTTATTTTTTATATTTTTTATTGTTCTTTCTGAGGCATCTTTTGCAACTATAACTAGTTTAGCATTTCTTTTTATAATTTGTTCTAAACAAGCATCTGTGCCAAATACTATTTTTCCGGCTCTTGTTGCTAGCCCTATTAGCCCCATTACTTTAGTACTTATTATAATAAATTCCCCCTTTATTGAAATTAAAGTTTTTAGTCATTTTACTCCTTAAACATCTCTTCTAATTCATTATATATGTCTTCTGTTAGCTGTGTTTCAAAAACTTTTTCTATTTTTTTACTTTTTTTAGCTTTATTAAAGCAATCTACATTGTGACAAATATATGCTCCTCTACCACTTGCTTTTCCTGTCTTATCTATTGTAATGTTACCCTCTTTGCTTTTTACAATTCTAACAAAATCATTTTTGTCTTTTTGTACATTACATCCTATGCATGTTCTTTGTGGTTTCTTCTTCATATATATTCACCTCTTTCTTATAGCTTATTCTTCTTCTTGGTTTTCTACAACTTCTTCTTCATCTTTTTTCTGTAATATTTCTCTAAATTGAGATTCACTTTTAATATCTATTTTCCAGTTTGTTAACTTTGCTGCTAGTCTAGCATTTTGTCCAGCTTTTCCTATTGCCAATGATAATTGGTCATCTGGCACTATTACCTGTGCAAACTTCTCTTCCTCGTTTACATCAACAGCCATAACCTGTGCTGGAAGCAATGCTGCTGATATATATAATGCTGGGTCTGGATACCATTCTATTACATCTATCTTTTCTCCGTGCAACTCATTTATTATGTTTTGAATTCTAATTCCTTTTTGTCCCACACAAGAACCAACTGGATCTATATTTTCATTTGCTGAGTAAACTGCAACTTTAGTTCTACTACCAGGGTCTCTTGAAATACTTTTAATTTCTATTAATCCTTCATATATTTCTGGGATTTCTAATTCAAATAATTTTCTTACAAAGTCCGCATGTGCCCTTGAAACCGTTACTTGTGGAGAACCTTTTAATCCTCTTTCTACATTCAATACATATGCTCTTATTTTATCATTTACTCTATACTTTTCTGTTGGTACTTGCTCTTTTAGTGGCATTACACCTTCTAATTTTCCAAGGTCTAATACTACTATTCCTCCATCTGCTTTTTGTATTATTCCAGATACTATTTCACCTTTTCTATTATTAAACTCTGTATATAATACATCTCTTGATGCTTCTCTTATTTTTTGTATTATTACTTGTTTTGCTGTTTGTGCCGCTATTCTTCCAAAATTTCTTGGAATAATTTCTATTTTTGTTTTATCTCCTATTTCCAATTTTTTGTTTATTTTTTGTGCTTCTTCTAAACTTATTTGTGTTTGTGGTATTTCTACCTCTTCCACAACTTCTTTTTCTGCATATACATGTATCTCTCCTGTTGCTTCATCTATAACTATGCTTACATTTTCATCTGCATCAAAATTTCTTTTATATGCTGTTATTAACGCTGTCTGAATTGAATCTAATAAATACTCTTTATTTATCCCTTTTTCTTTTTCCAAATCATTCATTGCTAAAAACAACTCTTGTGCATCAATTGCTTGATTGTTATTTTTTGTATTCTTTTTCATTTTCCTATTCCTCCCCTAATTTACCATTCATATGCTTTCTTTATTTGTGCTATATCTTGTCTTAATATTTCTTGTTCTTCATTATCGCTTATTACTATTATTGCCTTTTCATTAATTTGTTCTAATATGCCTATTATTTCTTTCTTCTTGTTTATTGGTTTAAATAATTTTATTTCTATTTTTTCTCCTATATTGTCTTTTAAATGTTTATCTTTTCTTAGTATTCTTTCTACTCCCGGAGAAGAAACTTCTAAAAAATATTGTTGTTTTATATAGTTTGCATCATCCAATAAATCAGTAATTGCATTATTTACTTTTTCACAATCTTCTAAACTTATTCCATTAGAGTTATCTATAAATATTCTTAAAAAATAATCTTTGCCTTCTTTAACATATTGAACGTCATATAGTTCATAACCCAAATTAACTATTTTAGGTTCAACCAATTTTTCAATTTTTTCTTCTAAGCTTGACATATTTCACTCCCTTAATACGCATTTGAGAGTGGGATTTGTTCCCACTCTCTCTAAATTCCTTATGCGATTATTATTATACCCTATTTTTCTAGTAATTGCAAGTCTTTTTTTAATTTTCCCTCTGTTTTGTTACCTCATACATTACAATTCCTGCTGATACTGATGCATTTAGTGAAGTAATTTTACCTTTCATTGGTATTTTCACTAAGAAGTCACAGTTTTCTTTAACTAATCTTGACATTCCATATCCTTCGCTTCCTATTATTATGGCTACAGGCATTTTAAAGTCTTGTTGGTAATAATATGTTTTTGCCTGTCCATCAGTTCCGCAAATCCAAATATCGTTTTGTTTCAAAAATTTAATTGTTTCATTTATATTATTTACCCTTGCTATTTTCATATGTTGCACTGCTCCAGCAGAAACCTTTGAAACTGTGCTATTTACTCCACATGCTCTTCTTTTTGGTATTATTATTCCATGAACTCCAGCTGTTTCTGCTGTACGAATTATCGAGCCTAAATTATGTGGATCTTCTATTCCGTCTAATATTATTATAAACGGTTTTTCTTTTCTTTCTTCTGCAGTTTGTAAAATATCTTCCACTTCGCAATAATCATATGGAGGAACAATTGCAATTACACCTTGACTATTTTCTGTTTGAGCAATTTTATTTAACTTGCTTTTTTCTATTTCTGTAATTATTATTTTTCTGTCTTTTGCAATTGCAATAATTTTATTTATGGAGCCATGCTTCTCTCCTGTAGCTACAAGTATTTTATTTATGTCTTTGCCCGACTCCAAATATTCTAGTACAGCATTTCTTCCCTCTATCTGGTCATTATATTCTTCCATGTTTATTTCTCCTCTTAATACTAAAACCATCTTTTCTTTCTACCAAATTATGGAATTATAACATTATTATCTTGTGACATATTGTTAGACAACTCTGAAATATGTCCATATACATTTTTCATAAAAAACTCTATGGTGTTTTTTATTATTTTTTTCTCGTTTTCTTTTCCATTAGCACTTATCATACTATGTAATGATGTAGTGCAAATGCTAGCAAGTTCTTCTATATTTTCAATATTCACAGACTGATTTAATTTTTCTACTACTTTTCCGGTTTTATTTAGTACGCTTTTTTCAAGTACTGCTAGTAGCTGTTCTGGTTTGTAGTTATTAATTATAATTGCATTATTATTTTTTAACTCTGTTATTTCCTCTACAGTATCAACTTTATTTATATTTTTGTTGTATGTAGCAGTAATTTTTTTGCCGTTGTTGTTAATCTTTGTTGTTGACGTATTAGTTACTCCTCTATTTACTGGTCTTCCAATTTTAGTTTCTTCTGAATACATAATTTCATTTGTTGTAATATCAGGAATTAATTCGTATTTGTTTGTTATGTTTTTTTCATCTTTCACTTTTGAAAGTACAAGTTTAGCCCCTTGTTTTTCTTCCGAGTTATTTACAACATTAAAAATAATTTCTAAATTTAAATTGTTCTCACTAAATTTGTTATTTATAATTATTTCCACTTCTTGCTTTTCTTTAATTGCATTTGTATTTAAATTATTATCTGTCATATCTTCAATTGTAGTATTTATTACTGTTCTAAGTGTTACTTTGTCTTTTTCATATACTGTTATTGTTAATGGTGATTTCACATTAATTTTTTCTTTTAGCTCTTGTGCTGTCGAAGAAAGTTCCACTTCTGAACTAATTCCTAATCTTTTTAATATATTTAATAATGTTTGATTTTTAGAAAAACTATCAATACAAGTTATTATTATTTGATTTACTTGATTTTCATCTAATTTTAATGTATATATATTTGCACTATATGTTGTTCCATTTATATCTATATTATTTTTTGCCTTACTATAATTTTCCTGTTTAATATTCTGCTTAACTATGTTTAAAAAGTCATTTATTAATTGTTTTTGCTCTTCTTCTGTAATTAATGGTTCATTACTAAATTCAATCTTTTCAGGAATTATTTTTTCTAACTGATTATTCCCACTTAAATCACTCGCTAATTTTTTTAGATTTTCATTTCTTATGCCTATATAGTACTTTAGTAAATCTTCACATTTTATAGCATATATATTTCCACTATTTATATAAGAAAAAGATAGTAAATTGTCTTGTCCATTTTTTAAATTTGCTTCAGCATATGTTCTTCTTGTAGCATTATCATGTCTTGTAGCAGTTGTTACATTAATATTTTGAATTTCTGTTCCTTTCTCTAATATTGTTGTTAAGCTTCCACTTGAAACATAACTAACATTTTTAAATGTTGTGCTTTGTTCTTTGTCATATTCATTTTCAAATATTTGTGATATTGCTTCTTGTTGTGCAATATATTTCCAGAAAAGCTCTTGTGGTTTTTTTAACATATCTGTAAAAAAGTATAAATATCCACCTGCCGCGCCTAATCCAAGTATCAATACTGTAATTATTACAACCCATAATCCAATACTTTTTTTCTTCATTTTTGTTCCTCCTTATTAATTTTTTTATTTATATCTTCTATTGCTGTTATTTTTAGATACTCCATCCTTTTCTTGGTTTGCTCATCTTTATAGTCAATTCTGTCTATCAATTTTTCTATATATTTTTCATCTCTTATTTTTTTTAAACTATACTCAAAGTTTAAATCATATATAAAAGCTAATATTATTATCCATTTATCAATATTGCTTGTAACTGTGCCAGATTTTATTGTTTTTTTCATTAATATTTGCTCATAAACATTATCAGATAGTTTCTCGTCTCCTATATCCTCTTTTTTATACAATAAATAAAATGGCTTAGACAAATATATATTCATAATATCTAATTTATCCGCATCTCGTATTATTTTTGCTTGAAGCATTTCTTCTTTATTCAGGTTTAAGTTTATACTATATTTATTATGATTTCTTATTGCTTCATTTATAATTCTATCATATTTATTTGTAGAAATAAACCTTCTTATTAAATTATTTTTATTTAGTTGTTCTACACCATACTCTGCATGATCTATACTTTTTGAATCCACAAATGTAGAATATTGTGTAATTTGTTCAAATCTACCTATATCATGTAAAAGGCCAACTAATTTTGCAATTTGTACTTGTTCTTCATTTAATTCTAGTGACTTTGCAATATTATAGCTTTCTTTTTCAACTCTGTAAGAGTGGTCTTTTTTCATTTTAATATTTTCATTTTGCAAATCAAATTTTAAAACATATTTTTCAAATTCTTCTTCAGCTTTTTTAAAATCAATCATATGTACCTCTATTCCTGGGCGTTTTCTTCAATTAAATTTGTTTTCATTTCATTTTCTTTTACTTCAATTTCAGAAATAGCACCATTTGTTTTATAAGCTTTTATTTGTATTTTATATGTTTTGCCTATGTCTATATTTTTCTTATATTCTTCTATTTTTTTTATGCTTGTTTCTCCATTTACCATTATAAGATCTTCTTTTGACATAATGCTATTATGTTCTATAAGGACCTCATATATTTTGTTCAAATTTGTTGCTGATATATTTCTGCTTCCATCTGCTGATATATATGTTTTTAATATTTTTTGTGCCTCTGCTTCGTTATTGTTTAATTTATCATTTATTATTGAATTTTTTTGTGCATAATCTGTTGCAAATATCCAAATTCCATTTATTATTTTTTCTGTTATTCCATCACCGTTTGTACTAATAAAACTTGAACCAATTGTGCTTATAACCTCTAATTTTATTTTAGGTGCTAACTCATCAAATCCTATTTTCTCAAATTTTTGTGTTAAATTTTGAAATTTGTTTATAATGTATTTTTCTATAAATGGCTGTAGCTGTTTCAGAGTATAATTATTTAATATAACAGCACTAGAGTCTTTTAATTCTGCTATTTTTTCCCCATTAGCACCTACTTGTATATTTTGATTATATATTGAACTAACTTTTATTCCATTTTCATTCATAATAGTAGTAATTATTGAGTTATTTATATTATTATTTTCCATCTTTCCAATTTTATTAACTATTTTATAGTTATACATTGGTTTATTTATATTTGGTGTTATTATAATATTATTTGTTACAAAATTGTCTTCTTCATTTTTATCAACAATAATTTTAGAATTATAACTAATATTCTCTGTAGAAATTTCTAAAAATATTAATAATTTAAGACTATTATTTTCATATGCATAATCTATTGTTAATTTATATTTACTACCAATATTTATTGATGTTCGAACTACCTCTTTTTTATTAACATAAATTTCAATTTTTACTTCTTCTTCAATTCTTTGTTCGTTTATTTTTACTATTAAATTACTTGCTATTTCTTTGTAATTATCTATTTTATTTCTTTCTAACGTTTGTAGTAAAACTTCATCTTTCATAGAATTTTCTATGCACTTTATTATAATATTACATATTTCATCTCCACTTAATTTTAACAAATATACTTTAGCTTCGTAGCTTTTCTCTTCTATTTGAATATCTTTTTTACCTAACTTTATATAACTGGTTTTAGGTATATTTTGAATAAATATATTTGAATATGTGCTTATTAGATGTTCTTTTTCTATATCGTTTATATCAATACTATCTGGTATATATTGTATGATTTCTTTTTTAACATTTAGCTTTTGAGCAAAATTCTTCAAGTTTGCATTCCTTACACCTATATAATGTTTTAGCAGATCTTCGCATTTTATTCCATATGTGTTGTAGTCTTTTATGCAAAAAAGTTTTAACAAATCATTTTCTTGCTCTTTTAGTGTTATTTTTGAATATGTTCTTTCAGTTTCAACATCATGTACAGTATTTGTTGCAATATCTATATTTTTCATTTCTTCATTTTTTTCAACAGTAATGTTAATATTTCCATCTGAAACATAATTATTTTTTTCTTTAATTTCCTTTTGCACCTTTGCATTTTCATTACATATAATGCTTAAAATTTTATTATTTTGTTTTGCAAAAGTCCAAAATAATTCTTCTGGACTTTTAAATGTATCAGTGCAAAAGTACAATATTATTAATGTAACAATTGCTATGCTAATTATAACACCCGAAATCATTATAACTAATTTTTTTTTCATCTTTTACTTTATTCCTCCTATTGGGCTGGCTTATTCATCATCCAGTTTTAAAACACTTAAAAAAGCTTCTTGTGGTATATCCACATTTCCTATTTGCCTCATTTTCTTTTTGCCTTTTTTCTGTTTTTCCAATAGTTTTTTCTTTCTTGTAATATCTCCTCCATAGCACTTTGCAAGTACATCTTTTCTCATTGCTGATATTGTTTCTCTTGCTATTATTTTTCCTCCTATAACTGCTTGTATAGGTATAGCAAATAATTGCCTTGGAATAACTTCTTTCAATTTTTCTATCATCTTTTTGCCACGTTCATAGCTATTGCTCTTATGCACAATAAAAGATAACGCATCTACTCCTTCTCCATTTACCCATATATCCAGCTTAACCAATTCTGATCTTTTATATTCTTTAAATTCATAGTCAAAAGAAGCATATCCTTTTGTTTTAGATTTAAGATTATCAAAGAAATCGTAAATAATTTCATTTAATGGCATCTCATATATTAATGTAACCCTATTTTCATCCAAATACTTCATATTTATATAAACTCCACGCCTATTCTGACATATTTCCATTATATTTCCTACATATTCTTTTGGAGTTAAAATTTCTGCTGTTACCATTGGCTCTTCAATATACGAAATGTCATTTGCCGGTGGTAAATCTGATGGATTATATAACTCCAACAATTCGCCATCGGTTTTATGAACTTTATAAATAACAGATGGAGATGTTGTGATTAAACTTAAATCATATTCTCTGTCCAATCTTTCCTCTATAATTTCTAAGTGTAGCAAGCCAAGAAAGCCACATCTAAATCCAAAGCCTAATGCTGTAGAAGTTTCTGGCTCATATTCTAAAGCAGCATCATTTAGTTTTAATTTTTCTAAAGCTATTTTCAAATTCTCATAATCGCTTCCATCTACAGGATATATTCCACAATATACCATCGGATTTACTTTTTTATATTCTGCTAATGGTTCTTCCGCTGGTGTTTCCTTTAATGTAATTGTATCTCCAACTCTAATATCAGAAAGACTTTTAATGCTTGCTGCTATATATCCAACATCACCTGCTAGCAATTCATTGTCCGGCTCATATGTACCTGGTTCAAAATGTCCTACTTCTGTTACAGTAAAAGTTTTATTTGATGACATAAGTAATATTTCGTCTCCCACTTTTACTTTGCCATCTCTTATTCTTACATATGCTATTGCTCCCTTATAATTATCATATAAAGAGTCAAAAATTAAAGCTTTAAGTGGTTTTTCTTCCTCCCCTTCTGGTGGAGGTAACAATGTTACTATTTTTTCTAATACTTCATCTACATTTAACCCAGTTTTAGCTGATATGCATGGTGCTTCATCTGCTGGAATCCCTATAATATCTTTTATTTCTTGTTTAACTTCTTCTGGTCTCGCATTTGGTAAATCTACTTTATTTATTACTGGTAATATTTCTAAATTATTATCTATTGCTAAATAAACATTTGCAAGTGTTTGTGCTTCTACTCCCTGGCTTGCATCCACAACTAAAATGGCTCCATCGCATGCAGCTAAACTTCTTGATACTTCATAATTAAAGTCCACGTGTCCTGGAGTATCTATTAAATTAAGTTCATATTCTTGTCCATTCTTTGCATTGTACTTCATTCTTACAGCTTGTGACTTTATTGTTATTCCACGTTCTTTTTCTATTTCCATGTTGTCCAACACTTGATTTTCCATTTCCCTTTTAGATAAAACTCCAGTCATCTCTATTAATCTATCTGCCAATGTGGATTTTCCATGGTCTATATGTGCTATTATGCTAAAATTTCTAATATATTTTTTTCTATCTTGCAATATCTATACCTCCCTATAGTTCAACCTTAATGTTTTCTATTCCACCATCCATCAACATCTATTTTCATAAATTACTTTACACTATCATTCTTTTACATCACTTGTTATATTATACCGTCTTGTATAATTTTTGTCTATAATCTTATACTATATTTTGCTCTGTAAATTTGCAATACCTTTTAATTATGTTTAATCTTCTTTTACACTTATATTCGCTTCCCCAACGATGTCTTGTAATTCTTTTAATATTGCAGTTGTCAAATATATTCCTCCTGCAAATTTTTTTTCTTCTCCATTTATTATTTGTATTTGAATATTGTTTTTATCTCCTGAAAAGAATTTTATTGCTCCTTTTAATTGATTTCTATGCTTTTCGTCTAAATTTGTTATTGTTATTGATAAAATTTTCTTCTTCTGCACAGCAAACTCTTTTATATCTCTTGCTACTATTTTAGTATCCTCATCTTCTCTTACACTTAGTCTACCTTCCACCAAAATAATATTATCTTCCACAAGAATATTTGAACAATTTTGATAACAATTTTCAAATATTATTACTTCTGTTGTTCCATACATATCTTCAACAGTTACAAATGCCATAAGCTTATTTGTTTTAGTATATTTCTTTTTCACACTTGTTATTATTCCTGCATATTTTACCATTTGATTGTCTTCATATTTTGCCATTCCAGTTTCTTCTATGTCTTCTTTTATTTTTTTAATTTGATATGTATTTATAGTTGTTTGCATTTCTAGTTGATTTTTTATTTTTTCTAATGGGTGCCCAGATATATATATTCCCAACATTTCTTTTTCCATAAACAGCATTTCCTTTTCACTATACTCTGGAAAAACTGTATAATTATACTTAATTTCATTTATTTTTTCGTCTTCTGTTTCTGTTAAATCAAACATACTTACTTGTCCGTCAAAACTTTTTTTGTTGCTATTTGAAATAGTATCTATTATTGTTTCATAAGAGGCTATTAATGTACTTCTTGTTTGTTCAAAGCAATCAAATGCCCCTGATTTTATCAGACTTTCTACACATTTTTTATTTACAGATAAATCTTTTATCCTTTCGCAAAAATCAGCAAAGTTTTTAAATTCTCCATTACTAGTTCTTTCTTTTACTATTTCATCTACCGCCGATGTTCCAACATTTTTTATACTTCCCAGTCCAAAACGTATTCCTTCATTATCTACTGTAAACTTGGTATAACTTCTGTTTATGTCTGGTTTTAATATTGATATATTCAGTCTTCTGCATTCCTCTATATAATCTGGTATTTTATCTAAATTTCCTAAAAAGCTGTTTAATGTTGCTGCCATAAATTCTGCTGGATAATATGCTTTTAAATATGCTGTCCTATACGATACTACTGCATATGCTGCCGCATGAGATTTATTAAATGCGTATTTTGCAAATTCAGCCATTTCGTCAAATATTCTATTTGCCGACTCTGCATCAATTCCATTTCTTACACATCCTGGTACTACTATGTTCCCATCTTCATCTAGTTGACCATTTATAAATATTTCTCTTTCCCTTGCCATTACATCTAATTTTTTCTTTCCCATGGCACGTCTTACTAAATCAGCTCTTCCTAAAGAATAACCAGCTAAATCTCTTACTATTTGCATAACTTGTTCCTGATATACCATACAACCATATGTAACTTTTAGTATTGGCTTTAATGCAGGATGAGTATATACTGCATGTTCTGGGTCTTTTTTATTTGCTATATATCTTGGTATTTGATCCATCGGCCCTGGTCTATATAATGAAACCCCAGCTATTATATCTTCTAAACAGTCTGGTTTTAATTCCTTCATAAAGTTTGTCATACCTTGGCTTTCAAATTGAAAAATTCCAACAGAATTTCCATCTTGCCATAGTTTATAAACTTTTGGATCATTCATGTCATTATCAAACTCAACTTGAACCCCTTTATTTGCCTTTACTAAATCAATAGTATCTTGAATAACAGTTAACGTACGAAGCCCCAAAAAGTCCATTTTCAGAAGACCTAGCTCTTCTAATGTTGTCATTATATATTGTGTAGATATTGTATTATCTCTCATATATAAAGGAACATAAGTTACTACTGGTTCTTTAGTTATTACTATGCCACATGCGTGAGTAGAAGCCTGCCTTGGCATTCCTTCCAATGCCATAGCAATTTCCAACAATTTTTTTACTGTTTCATCATTTTCATATAATTCCTTTAACTCTCTATTTTGCTCTAGCGCTTTTTTTATTGTAATGTGCAATTCATTAGGTATCATTTTTGCTAATTTATCTGTATCTGCATATGAAATGTCCAAAGCCCTTCCAACATCACGAATTACCATTCTAGCTGACATTGTTCCAAAAGTTATTATTTGGGATACATTTTCTTTTCCATATTTTTGACATACATATTCTATAACTTTATCTCTTTTTTCATAGCAAAAGTCTACGTCAAAATCTGGCATACTTATTCTTTCTGGGTTAAGAAATCTTTCAAATATAAGATTATATTTTATTGGATCTATATCTGTAATTCCTATGCTATATGCAACAATAGAGCCTGCGCCAGAGCCTCTACCTGGTCCTACTGGAATATTGTGCGTTTTTGCATAATTTATATAATCCCAAACAATAAGAAAATAGTCCACATACCCCATCTTTTTAATTATGCTAAGCTCATATTCAGCTCTTTCTTTTATTTCATTAGTAATTTCCTCTCCATATCTTTTTGTCAATCCATCTACTGTTAATTTTTCTAAATAATCATAATGTGTGGCATATTGTTCTGGAACATCATAATTAGGCAAAATAGTATGTCCAAATTCAAATTCCACATTGCATTTTTCAGCTATTTTTACAGTATTTTCTACGGCATCTGGTATATTTTTAAAATAATCTATCATCTCTTCGGGAGATTTTACATACAGTTCCTCTGTATCAAATCTCATTCTGTCTTCATCATTCATTCTTTTACCAGTTTGTATACAAAGTAATACTTCATGGTTATATGCATCTTCTCTTTTTAAGTAATGCGCATCATTTGTGGCTACAAGCGGAATCTCCAATTCTCTTGATAGTTCAACAAGTTTTTGATTAACTAATACTTGCTCTTTTATTCCATTGTTTTGAACCTCTAAATAGTAATCTTCTCCAAATAAATTTTTAAACCATAATGCTACTTTTTTTGCTTCTTCAATATTATTATTTAATATTGCTTGGCTTACTTCCCCTGCAAGGCAAGCACTTAAGCAAATTAACCCATCATGATATTTCTCTAAAATTTCTTTGTCTATACGTGGTTTATAGTAAAAACCTTCTGTAAAGCCCAAAGAAACCAGTTTAGCCAAATTTTTATAACCATCATTATTTTTAGCAAGTAAAATTAAATGATTATACTTCTCATCTATTTTAGGTTCCTTATCTTTTCTACCCCTTGGTGCCACATAAACCTCACATCCAATAATAGGTTTTACTCCATTTGCCTTACATGCCTTATAAAAATCAATAGCCCCAAACATTACGCCATGATCTGTAAGAGCAATAGAATTCATTCCCAATTCCTTTGCTCTTACAGGCAAATCCTTTATTCTGTTAGCACCATCCAACAAACTATATTCACTATGTATATGCAAATGCACAAATCCCAATTGGGGACAGTCCCTAATTGTCCCATTTTCCCAATTTGGGACACCCTTATCATTTTTTTCCATTTTTTACCTCTTGAATTATCTTTCTATTTATTCCTGTTACTCTGCTTATTTCATTTACACAAGTTCCTCTAATTTCTAGCATTTTAATAATATCTTCTTTTATATTTTTTAAGTATATAATACTTTTTCCGCAAATTCTACTGTTTATCATAAATTTTATGTGAATTTTTAGTCAAGGGTGTCCCAAAATGTCCAAACGGGTCAATTAGGGACTGTCCCCAATTAAGCAAGCAGATGTATGTTTCGTCTACTTTTCTGTTTAATGAGTTTTCTAATGCTTTTTTATATATTGATAGTTGTGTTTTGTATTTGTCTATTAATTCTTCTATTTTTTTTACATTGTCTGTTTTGTAATCTATTAGAATTAATTTATTGTCTTCTGATATGTAGTATAAATCTATTATCCCTTGTACTAATATTGTTTCTTCTGTTTGTACGTTATCATATATTTCTTTTGCTAAAATGTTTATATAAAATGGTTGTTCTTTGTGTATTTCTTTTGCTTTTGTCAAGTTTTTCCATAAATCTGATTTTGTATATTGATATAGTTTTTCTTTATCTATTGCTTTTGCTTCTGTATCTGTTATTATTTCTTTTAACACTAAATCTTGTATCATTTGTTCTATTTTTTCTTTGGTATATATTTGTTTTTCATTTAGTCTTTGTATACATAAATGCATTAATGTCCCTTTTTCTGCTGAGCTTATCTTTCTTTCTTTTTCCATAAATTTTGGAACTTCTGTTAATTCTACTTTTGTTTTTTCTTCTAAGTTAATTTTTGTTACTGCTGTTTTTGTAGGTATTCCTATAGATTCCTTATACTTATATTCCCAATTTAATGCTTCCTCTATTTTTTTAGTTTTTCTATTATCTTCTATTTTTTCATTAATTATTTCATTTATTTTCTTTTCATTTTTTATTGTCTGTTTTTCAAATTGTTTCTCAAGTTCTTCTTTGGTATATGTATATAATTCTGCTATCTCTGTAATATTATTTTCATTATTTAAAAATACAAGTTCTAGCCAATCCAAATATGTTTTATATTTTTTTATCAGTTTATAATCTATTGCATCATTCTTTTTTGCATATATTTGTAATTGTTCTACTTTTTTCTTAAAATCTTTCTCTATATCCTTATTAAGTCCTGTTATTATTAATTTTTCTTTTGCACGTGTAAGTGCAACATACAATATTCTTTGCTCTTCTGACAATGTTTCTAGCTTAACCTTTAATTTTATTGCTTCTTTTGGTAATGTATCATACTCTATTCTTCTTTGGCAATCTATTAATTTAGGTCCAATTCCTATGTCTTGATGTAGTAATATATTTTCATTTAAGTCTCTCATATTAAAACTTTTGCCTGTGCCACATAAGAAAACTACTGGAAATTCTAATCCCTTACTTTTGTGTATACTCATAATTCTAATAACATTTTCGTTTTCGCCTATTAGCTTAGCTGACGCTAAGTCCCCATTATTGTTTTTTAATCTGTCTATAAAATTTATAAAGTTAAATAAACCTTTAAAGCTTGCGCTTTCAAACTGCTTTGCTTTTTCAAACAACATTTTTAAATTAGCTTGTCTTATTGCTCCATTTGGCATTAGCCCTACTATGTTCAAAAGATTTGTATCTATATATATTTGCCATATTAATTCGTCTAATGGTAAATATTTTTCCTTTTCTCTCCATTTATCAAAATAACATATTACATTTTCTATTTTATTTTTTAGACCCTCTTCTGCTGTTAACCTTGCCTTTATCATAGATTCATAAAAGCTACAACTTCTATCTGTTAGTCTTATTGAAATCAAGTCATTATCTGTAAATGCAAAAATAGGTGATCTCAAAATTGTTGCTAATGGTATATCTTGCATTGGATTATTTATTATTTTTAGAATAGATATTATAATTTGTATTTCCATTGACTCTAGATATTGAGATGACGAATCACTAAATACAGGCAAACTTAATTGCTCTAATTCTTTTTCATATATTGGTGCCATATTGGCAGTAGCCCTTAATAATATAACAATGTCTTTATATGTTATTTTTCTATATCCCTGTTCTTTATCAAATACCATATAATTACTATTTAACAATTCATTAATTTTATTAGCTACAAATTTTGCTTCTAATTCCGTATTTTCTATTTTTTCCATTTCTCCATTTTCTTCTGGCTCTTCGTTATTAGTAAATACATTTTCTTCTTTCTCCTTTAAATCTATTATATGTATTTCTGTTTTTCCTGCATAATTCATACTTTCTTCTGGTTCCTTATACCCTGCACTGTAGTTTAAATACTCTTGTTCGTTATACTCTATTTCTCCAACTTTTTCACTCATAATGTTTTTAAATACAATATTAGTCATATCTAAAATGTTCTTTCTACTTCTAAAGTTCTTAAATAATTGAATTTTTAATCCTGAACTATTCCTTTCATTTTCATTCTTTAAATTGTATTTTTTATATTTGTCTAAAAATAATTCTGGTCGTGCTTGTCTAAATTTATAAATACTTTGTTTTACATCTCCAACCATAAAAACATTATTGCCTTTTGAAATGCTAGTTAAAATTTGCTCTTGAACCAAGTTACTATCTTGGTATTCATCTATTGCTATTTCCTCAAATTTTTCTTTATATCTTTTAGCTACTTCTGTTTCCCTTTTTTCTTCATCTAATAATATCTTTAATGCAAAATGCTCTATATCATTAAAGTCAATAATGTTTTTTTCTCTTTTTTTATCTGAAAATCTTTTCATAAATTCTAATATTAGTTCTTTTAGTTGCATTAATATTGTATACATATAATTAATATCTTCATTAGCTTGCATTGAATCATACGAAATTCTTTTCTTTATGCTCTTGTTAATTATGTCTTTTGCTTTATCTCTAATTTCTTTTGCTTGTTCTTTCAATTCTAGTGTTATTTTCTTATCTACCGGCCATTTTTGCCATTGTAAATTGCTTATTTTTATTAACACTTCATCCCAATTATTTATTCCACTTTTTATATATTCAAGATTATAAATGTCTTCTTTTATTGCTTTTGTAAATTTAACTAATTCATCATACATTTCCATTTTGGCAGATATATTTTTTAGTTGCATTATAGCTTCTGCCAATTCTTCTTCTATGTCCTGCAAAATAATTTTCCCCCATACTGTTTGTGAAAAATCGCCATTATCATGATTAAACAAATTCACATTTTCCTCAAGCCATTTTTCAGGAAAAGGACTACTTTGAATAAACCTATATATATTTAATATTAGGTTTTGCAGTCCCTCATCTCCTCTATAACCTGTATATGTATTAATTAGGTTTTCAAAGTTTTCATCGTTATTCAAATATTTTTCTTCAAATAAATCTTCTAATACTTCATATTTCATAAGCTCTATTTCGGTTGCATCTGCAACTCTAAAATTATTAGAAATATTTAGCTCATAAAAATTATTTCTAATAATATCTAAACAAAACGAATGAATAGTTGAAATATTAGCTTTATTTATTAAATTAATTTGCCTTTGCAAATTAGTATTTTCCGGATTTTCTTCTAGCTTTTTGTAGATTGCATCTAAAATTCTTTCTCTTATTTCACTTGCTGCTGCACTTGTAAAGGTAACAACTAAAATCTTATCTATATCTATATTTTCGTTTATTACTTTATTTATAATTCTCTCAACCAGTACTGCAGTTTTTCCACTACCAGCAGCTGCTGCAACTAATATGTTATTTCCCTTTTCGTTTATTGCTTGCAATTGTTCCTCTGTCCATTTAACGTTAGACATATTTTATATATTCTCCTCTATCTTTATAATTTGCTTTATAATTTATCACAAACTTTATATTTTATCAATATACGCTTAACCCCATATAATATAAAAACTGTCGAATTATCTCCGACAGTCTTTATTAGGTAATTTTTTATACCTAATTAAATATATTAATTATTCTGCTGATTCTTCAGCTTCTGGAGCTTCATAAGCTTCTAATATAGCTTTTTGAATTTTCTCTCTTGTCTCAGCATTAATTGGATGAGCTATATCCTTGAATTCTCCGTTAGGAGTTTTTCTGCTTGGCATAGCAATAAATAATCCGTTTTGGCTTTCGATAACTTTTATGTCATGAATAACAAATTCGTTATCAAATGTTACAGAAGCAACAGCTTTCATTCTGTTTTCTGAATTTACATTTACTTTTCTTAAACGTACGTCTGTGATTTGCATTTTGTGCACCGCCTTCCAAAGTTTTAAAAATTTGGTATTTTTATATACCAATTATATTATTCGATATAAAAATTGTTTTTCCTTCTTTTTTTGCAATTATTTTTTTATTTTTAACCATATCTATTATTATCGAATATATTATTTTGAATATGTTAATTTTGTATTGTTTTTTTTAGCATAACAGTATATAATTAGTAATCATTAAATCAGTTCATAAAGGGGGATTTTTTGTGGCAAATATAGAAGAGCTAAGCAATTATAAACATATACATATGATTGGAATCGGCGGAATTAGTATGAGTGGTATTGCAGAAATTCTAAAAAACTGGGGATTTACTGTAACTGGCTCGGATACAAATAGTTCAAATATAACTGATGCATTAATAAGAACTGGCATACCTGTAAAAATAGGTCATGACTTGGATAATGTTGCAAAAGCTGACTTAGTTGTATATAGTGCAGCAATAAAAAACGATGATGTTGAATTATGCAAAGCAAGAGAACTAGGTATAGAAACAATTGAAAGAGGTACATTTCTTGGAAAACTTACAAAAGCTTTTAAAAACTCAATATGTATATCTGGTACTCACGGAAAAACAACAACTACATCTATGATTTCTGTATGCTTTTTGCAAGCTTTTAAAGATCCTTCTATTCAAGTTGGTGCTGTTTTGAAACAGTTGAATTCAAATTATAGAGTAGGAAATAGTGAATATTTTATAATAGAAGCTTGTGAATATGTAGAAAGTTACTTAAAGCTTTTTCCTAAAACAGAGGTTGTTTTAAATATTGATGATGACCATTTAGATTATTTTGGTTCTTTAGACAATATTGTAAAATCATTTGAAAAATATGTTAAATTACTTCCAGATAATGGATTATTAGTAGTTAATTATGATGATATCAACTGTAGAAAACTTGTAAAAAATACAAATGCTAAAATAATTTCTTATGGAATAGATACCCAAAATGCCAACTTTGTAGCTAGAAATATTACTTTCAATTCTAATGGTTTTCCTACATTTGATGTATATTATAATGATAATTTTTATAAAACTATTAGTTTATCTGTACCTGGAGTTCATAATGTTTTAAATGCTCTTGCATGTATTGGTGTTTGTCATGAATATGGTATTAGCAAAGAAGATATAAAAAACGGTCTTCTAAATTATACTGGCGCGAGCAGAAGATTTGAATACATTGGAAAATTCAACGATGTTTGTGTATTTGATGATTATGGTCACCATCCTACTGAAATATTAGCTACTGCAAATGCTCTTAAGCAAAAACATTTTAGAGAATCATGGGTAATTTTTCAACCACACACATATAGTAGAACATTAAGTCATTTGGATGAATTTGCAAAGGTGTTGTTAAATTTTGACAATATTATCATTACAGATATATATGCTGCAAGAGAAATCAACACTTATAATATCTCTTCCAAAGATTTGGTAAATAAAATTAATGAATTAAGTCAAAAAGCTATCTACATAAGTGATTTTAACCAAATTGTTTCTTATGTAAAAGAAAATGCCAAACCTAATGATATTGTTCTAACTCTTGGAGCAGGAACAATTACAAAAATAGGCCCAATGTTATGCAATAATAGTTAAACTTTAAACCAGAGAACTAAGTCTCTGGTTTAACTTTTTATAATTTTCTAATTTAAAAACTTTCCTTGTTTGTTCATAACCCCTTCTGTTTATATTATTGCGCCAAAGTCGGGAATTTAAATTCTATGCTATTTTCTACAAATTTCCCGTTTTCAGTATGGTCTTTCAAAAATTCACTTGCTCCTTTTAAAAAGTATCTATATCTATTTTCATCTGTAAGTTTTCCTCCGCCTTCTATTAGTGGGTCATCCCATGTTACATCTACCGCATACCATTTATTATCTATAAAAACATAATTCCAAGCATGCAATTCCGTTTTTCCCACACTATTTGTTGCTTCTCCAGAAACTATTACACAAGGTATTTGCATTTTATCTAATATATATTTAAATAATTTTGCATACCCCTCACATACTATTACTCTATTTTTCAATGCTCCATATATATTACGAGTATCTTCTTTTTCAGAAGAAGTATCATATTCCATATTGTCTATTATCCAATTATGCAAATATTTTACTTTTTTATAATCACTGTACGAACTCAATGCAGAAACTATTTTGTTGCTTATATCTTCTATATATTTTTCGGCATTGTCCACTTGTTCTTTATTTCTTAGACTTTTTATTAAATAATCAGTATCGCCTGTTCCTATTTTTACATTGTAAGTAGTTTTACCCCAACTTGTTTTAGACTCTGTTATCAAAAGCACCTTACTTACATCAATATAAAATACATCTACGTTGTCATAAGAAAATGCATCCCAAGCTGATTGAAAAGCTATACTTAACTTATTTTCACCATTTGCCTCGTTCAAAAGGTCATTAAATTTTGTTCCAAAATCTATTTTGTAGTTCCCACTTTTCAAATTTTCTTTGTTTGAATACAATCCAGCATAAATAATTTTTCCATATTCATCTAGTTGCGAATAATAGTAATTGCTTGCTATATTTGTCTTCTCTTCTTTTTGTTGTTCATTTATTATTGGCATTACCACTTCTACTGTTTGATTATTATCCTTTTTGGTATTAACATTTTTTTCTAATTTTTCAAATGTTGCAATAATGTTTTTAGGTTCTTCTTCTGATAATTCAATTTCTTGCAAATATAAATGTGCTAAAAAGCCTAATGATAATATTATTAATAATATTATAAAGACTATTATTGTTTTTATTAAAATATTACCTTTGTCTTTTTCCATGTTTCAACTCCTCTAATTCTTTGTTTTGGCAACTTCTTTAATCATTATATCCGCAAATACTCCATATCCCACAGTTGGGTCATTTACTAATACATGCGTTACTGCTCCTACAAATTTATTATTTTGTATTATTGGAGCTCCACTCATTCCGCTGTATTATCCCTCCTGTTTTTTCTATTAGTCTTTTATCCGCTATTTTTATTAGCATACTTTTATTATCTTCATTATTGGCGGTATAAACTCTTTGTATTTCTATTTCGTATTTTTCTGTTTTACCATTTTCTAATTCACACAATATTTCTGCTTTACCAGTTTTTATTTCATTTCTAATTGCCACATTTATTGCATCGTTTTCATCTATTTGTAATTTATTTTTATTTTCTATTATACCATATACACCAAACCCTGTATTCTTATATATTTTTCCTACACTTATGCCTGACTCTATTGTTCCTCTTATTTCTCCTGGTTTACCTTTTTCGCCTTTGCTTATTGATATTATATCAGTTGTTACCAATTCACCATTTGCAATATTTATTAAACCTTGTGTATCCACATCTGTAATTCCATGTCCTAACGCTCCAAAAGTTTTAGTTGTTGGCTCATAAAATGTCATTGTTCCAACTCCTGCAGCAGCATCCCTTACCCAAAGTCCTATTTTATATTCGTTTTTTTGCGTCTTTACAGGTTTTATGCTAGTTGAAATAGTATCTTTATTTCTAACATACTTTATATTTATATTTTCTCCCTTGCTTTTATTAACATTATTTATTAAATCTTGCGTATTAGATATTTCTCTTTCGTTTATTTCTATTATCATGTCTCCTTCTTTTATTCCGGATTTTTCATATGGTTTTTTTCCCTCTATTTCTGACATTCCTACAACTAACACACCTTGTGTATATAACTTCATGCCTATTGCTTTGCCTATTGGCACTACTTTAGTTTTTGGTATTACATTTACTGTTATATCTTTTACATTAAATATATCAAATAAACTTAATCTATAGTTTATTTTTCCAGTTTGTACAACATTTGTATTACCACTTGATGCTTGTATTATATTATAATTATTCGTTTTATTTATGCTTATTCCAAAAGCTGTATTAATTTTTAAATCTTCTCCCTGCAAAATAATTATATTATTAGGCAATAAAGTTATATTACAAATATATAAATATATAATTAATAAAAAAATTATTAAAGTTATTTTTTTCATGATTATCCCTCTTATTTAGAATAACCACTTTTTTTATTTTTAAAACATTTTTATTTATATGCCAAAATTATTAGACTTATATAAATCGTACTTTTCTCTTGCAAGTGCTGTTATATATTTTTTTCTTAATTCAGAATAATTGTCATTATCTTTATTATATGTTTTTCCATTTATTATAATATTATTTCCAGAAATTATATCATTTGCAGTATAATATAACTTTGTTGACACTGTACACTCATAACATCCCAATTCTTGTCTTGGATAAAACCAGTTTGTTTTTCTACTACTATCTGAGTCAGATACTTCTATTGATTGCCTTACAAAATTCAAATTTAGGTAACCCATATAATAATTTTCTTCTGTTTCTGTTAAGATTTTTTCACATCCAATTTTATGGTAAGAATTATGATTTTTGTCTACAATATATATGGAATCTTTATCTATAAACTCTTGGTTTTTACTGTTTGACACTACACTATAATTGTTAAAATACTTTGTACCTATTGGAATACCCTGTAAGAATGACATTACACATACTTTGCTTGTTATTGTATACCAATCTATTTCAGAAATTTGTGGTAACATATATTCATATGTATTTGCATGTGTGTTGTATGTAGATATTGCTGTTATTAAATTACTTTGTATTGAATTTTTTATAACAGCCATTCTGTGTTCATTAAAGTTTGAGTCTTTTTGTTCTGGGTTCTCTATATCTTTAAAAATTTTTGTACTTCCTAGTTGCTCTTTTAATTCATTATTGTTTTGAACTGTATCTCCTGTTATCCAGCCTAAATTTTCTTCTACCCAAACTGTAAATTTATATGCATTTATGTAATATTCTTTTGCACTTGTACTGTACAACATTCCATTTTCCCATCTATTCTCTGCATACTCTTTTGTTTTGCTATCATTAATATATTTCTTGTTATTATTATCATACCAAAAATATTTATATTTAATATTAGGAGCTATTTCATCAGGTTTTGGATCATAATACACTTTTTTATTTCCATACACAATATACGTGTAATTACCTTCTTTTCCATTTTCAAATATCAAATGTTCACTTAACAATTCGTTTTGTATTTCTATAAAGTCATATGATATTTTACACTTCATAATTTTTGAGTCACCCACATTTTTTGTGGCCATTTCGTTTTCTTCTGTGCCTTCTGCTTCCGACACTTTTACCTTACCTCTATCTATTAAATATCCTGACTTTGTACTATATTCACTTCCATCATAATAATATACTGTTATGTAATTATCTAGTGTATAATTTATAATTGCTCTTTTACTTCCACTCTTATATTCACAAGAATAATATATATATGGTTTTAATTCGTATGAATATTCTTCTTCTGCTGTCTTTCTATTTCTACTATATATATAATAGCCATCATATAAAGTAAATGCTAATGCTGGTACATATTCTTGCAAATCTTCTCTACTTCTTGTAAGTGTTGTTCCAAGCGTATTAAAAAATGTATTTGTTGCCGCTTTTATATCTCTTAGTTTTGAATTTGCAACAGATGAATACCTATTATGTACAGTATTAAATTGAAAAGCCTTTATTGTGTCATATGTTGCATCATTTAACTGTTTTGCATAAAATGTTTGGTTGTTAATTGTTCTTATTTGTACATTTAAATACTCAGACAGTACAAGAGAAATTGGTACTATAATTATTATAAATATAACGGCTATATATTGTAACTTCATTTTTTATTCCTTTCGTTTATGTATTCTTTGGTTATTTCACCATTCATTATTAGACATTTTGTTTAACCTCTAATAATGAATAATGAATTTTTGAATTAAAGAGTATCCAGTATAATAATTTTTTCCAGATTTTTTGTCATTTTTTGGTTTTAAAATTATTATTTTGGATACTCCTTATTATTTTACATATAATTAATTTGCATTTACCATAACAATTCCACCATGTTGTGCAGAAATTTGATATGTATCATTTCCAGAAACTCTATAGAAGAAGTTTCTTAATAGTTGAGAAATAGTTTTATTAGTATTTTTTACTGTAACAGAAACAATGTCTCCTTCTTTTAATTTCATTACTTTGTTAGCTTGTAAATCTTCCATAATTTGACTAGTATAAACACTATAATATATATTTTCTCCTATTTTGTCTTTTTGTCCTTGCGTAACTTTAACCCCTGGGTTTTCATCTAATTTTTGTATTTGCATTTCAACATCAAATGAATTTCCTGTAGCAGTTAATGTACTTAAATATTTTTCATATTTTTCTAATGTTAATTTTCCTGTTGCTCTTATGTCATCTACAAATTCTGCTGTTGCTGTTTGAACACTAAGCTGAGATATATCATCAGATCTTTCTGATAATGCCATAAGTGGAAATATAAACATTAATATTGCTGCAAGGAAAATTGCTATTATTGTTATTATACTATCTCCCATTTTATTTCCTCCTTGTGAGTTCTTTTATTTTAATTTTATGTATTTTATTACTATTTTTTCTTTTTTGTCTTCTTCTGTAACTTTTCCAGTATCATCATTTTTTGTAAAAATCTCGGTAGAATATTTTTCTTCAAACCTGTCATTTCCATAGCTTGGTATTAATTTTTCTTTTACAATTTTATCTACATTATTTTTAAAACTCTCTTGGCTTCCTATCCAAGGCTCGCCTCTTTCTATTTCGTCATCAACATCAAAATAATATATAGGATTTCCAGCACTTTCATATATTTCAAGTTGCTTTCCCTCATTATCATAAAACTCTACTCTATAATTTTCTTTATAATATCTATACAAGGTTGGAACTATAGCTTCCATACTTACAACCCTAGCATTTCTTTTAGATGTTTCGTTTACTCTGTTATATTCATAATAATTGGTTTTATCCGATTTAAATATTACAAAGTCAGATGTGGCTCTAGCCATTGAAAACATTGATATAGATATTGTTAATGCAATAACAAATATTATTATTGAAAAAGCTATTATTAAAGCTTGACTTGCATTTTCCATTTTACTTTAATCCTTTTATTAATCTGTAACCTCTGAAATATTTATTTTCTTAATCATTCCTGACTTCGTTTTTCCAGGATCTGAATCATCTGAAGGTACTCTTGCAATATATTTTTTCCCTGATTCTATAGCAGTTTTTTCTATATTACAATCAACCCATCCGTCGCTACCACTTGTTTTTCCTGCATTATTTGCATTTATTGTATCTATCAATGATTTTGCTGTAGTTGCACTCATGTTTTTATCCAAAAAATTTTCAAACTGTCCATTAAATTGTTGTATTGCTAATTGATCCATTCCTGTGTCACTTACTGTATTTGCTGCTTGTCTATAAATAAATATTCCTAATCCTATAATTAATATTGCTAATAATATTGCTCCTGCTATAATTAATGCTTTTGATGCATTTTCCATAATTTTTCCTCCATATTTTTTCTTTTCTAGTAATTTTTTTGATGTCTGGGCGATTAAAATCGCCCCTACATTTTTCATAGATTACTTTACACTATCATTTTTCTTATTATTCTTCTGTAATTGTTATTTTATTTGTTAAACCTGTTTTTGTATCTGGTTCTATCTTTACTTTGTATTTTGCAGATGCTTTAATATCACTTTTACTTCCATCTACTTTTGATGCATCTGTATCAGCAAGAACAATATTTTTTGTTCCATCTGCTGTTTTTGCTACTAAGTTTAAAGATACAAATCTTTTTTCTGTATCAGTATTGTTATTGTTTACTACTGTATCATATAACGCTCTTGCTGATCCTCCACTTACTGTTTTTGAATCATATTGCGTAAATTGTGCATTAAATTGTTGTATTGCTAATTGGTCCATTCCTGTGTCACTTACTGTATTTGCTGCTTGTCTATAAATAAATATTCCTAATCCTATAATTAATATTGCTAATAATATTGCTCCTGCTATAATTAATGCTTTTGATGCATTTTCCATAATTTTTCCTCCTTAAATTTTCTTTTTTAGTAATTTCGTCGACGCACGGGCGATTAAAGTCGCCCATACATTTTTCGCGGATTACTTTACACTATCTTCTCTCTGGGCTATATCCCTTTTGGTGGACTTTATTTTCGCCCTTACTTCACATTGTTTTTTAGGACTATGTATCTTACACTTTTCCACCAGTTTCACGTCCACTAGTTCCACCAGATCCGCTGTCATCATCATTTGTTTTTATAGTAATTTTTTCAATGTATCCTGCATTATTTCCAAAACTCTCAATTTTATAAGTATTTCCACTTTTTATTGTTGAGCTGTCGTTATCTGGTTGGGTATCCACTTTAAAAGTTACTGGCAAGTCCTCCTTTGCACGGTTACTTGCTTTAATAATTTTTATAAGTTGTTTTACATTACTTCCAGATACATTATTACCCAAATATGGTTCAAATTGTGCATTAAATTGGCTTACTACAAGCTGATCCATTGTTCCAGTATCTATAACTCCTGCTGCTTGCCTGTATATATATACTCCTAAACCAACAATTAGTATTGCTAATAATATGGCTCCAGCTATAATTAATGCTTTTGATGCATTTTCCAAACTTTATCACACTCCTCCTTTTGCTCATTTGTTTATTTCAATAGACTACATTGTTTTACCAATGCTTGTCTAACATTAATAACATATATTATACTTCTTCGAAAAATAAGTTTTTTACATTTCCATTTTTATGGTAATCAATTTTTGTACATTTAAAGCTAAATGTTGCATAATTTTGTATAAAATTTTCTATTCCGTTGTTTGCAATAGCTTCCATGTCAAATGTTTGGTCACTTTCTAAAAATTTTATATATATTTTTACTGATTTTTCATTATCTTCTAGATACACATTATTTTCATCTTTTTGTACATCATTCTTTTCGTTGTTATCTATTGTTTTGTTTATTATACTTATAAAATCTGTGCCTAATATTTTCTTGCCATACCAGCTTTCATATTGCTTGTTGTATTGTGCTATTTGAATTTGCTGTTTTCTATAATTGTGTACGGTATAACCCACTATTATAGCTATTATAAGTAATATTGTTAATATTATAAAAAAGTTTTTTTTCATAAATTCTTCCTTATTTTTTGTGGGCGATTAAACCCGCCTCTACTTTTTTTATAGATTATTTTACATTGTTATCCATATTATAACATTTTGCTTTTTTTTGTGCAATATTTTTGTTTTAATTTGCTTCAAATGTTATTTGGTATACTCTGCCTGTTATATTGCTTTGTGATATTTTTGTACATGTAAAATATTTTATTTCGCTTTTTTCTTCATTTGTTGAATTATTTTTTATAAACTCTGTGTATTTAGCATCATCTAATTTTTCAAAATTATCTTCTTCATTTTTGCTTCCTTTACTATCTATATAATCCTTAACGATTACATTTACATAATAGTTATATCCACTGCCTTCTTCTAATTCATAATATTTATTACTATTTTTTGCCAAGTTGGCTATAGATACTATATCATGTGCTGTACATGTATCTAGTCTATAGTATTTTAAAAATTGACTATTAAATTTATCTATCTTTGTTTGTTCAACTTTACTATATATCTCGGAGCTGGTATTTCCTAATGATGTAAATAAATACACAGCAATTGAAATTATCATTATTCCTATTAATACTCCTGCTGCCATAGTTAATGCTCTTGCTGCATTTTCCATGTTTTAGCTCCTTTCTTATTTAGGCTGTATTTCAATTTTTTTTATAATACCTGTAGTATTACTATACTCTACACTTGCCTTAAACCTTTTTTCTCTAAATGTATTTATACAATTTTTGTACTTTTCATATTCCTCAAGAAATTGCAATATCTCTTCAACGTTATACTCACCATCATTTAATCCATACAGATCATAGTAACTATCTAGTTTTTGGGAATCAGTTTTCAAAAAATTATATAACTCTTCTATGGTTTTTCCATTTGACATAGAAATTTTTCCTTTATCATCTCTTGTTTCAATTGCACTATCATAATCGCCTTTTAATCTCTGAGTGCTATTATATTGCTCATCATTATATTCATATTCGTCTTTGAAGAAAAGCTCTACATCATTTTTTCCATCAGCTTTTATTTTTATTATAGCCGTTATCTTTGGGTATCCTTCACTTTCAGGATATTTTCTGCTGTAATCTTCTATCGCATTGCAAATAGACAATACTTCTGAACCATATATAACACTCTTTTTAGTATATTTTTCTATTTGTTCATTAATTTTGCTTACTTGTTCATTTGATAAACTTATATCTTTTTCTTTTTGAAGGCTTGTTATTCCTCTATATGCAAACATTACTACACCTATAATTATTAATGATAATAATACTCCTCCTGCTATAACAAGTGCTCTTGAAGCATTTTCCATTTACAAATTCAGCCCCTTTCTATTATTTCATTGCAGACATTGCATTAAATGAATCTTTCATAGCTGATAAACCTATTACAACCAATGGAACAACTAAATAGCATACAAATAGTCCTATCATAGGCGTAAATCCTATTACTTTTCCTATTAGTCCCTTTTTAGATATTAATCTTTCGTTAGATTCTTTTCTTCTTGCCTGATAGTAATCTCTTTCTGTGTCTAATTCATCAAATGCATCTGCAATTGGTATTTTTTCAACTGCGGCTTGCATACTTTCTATTAATCTTATCATGTCTGGGTAGTTTACATCTTCTTTTAATTGTTCTAAAGCCTCCCATGCACCACTTTCAAAGTTATTAACACATTTACTAATTGGCTCTCTAAAAATATTTGCATATCTTTCTAGCCATTCTAGTATTATCTCTACATTAACCCTTTCAATCCTCATAAGCATTAATATTATTGTTTGAAACTGCATTACCTCATCTTCCATTTCTATTTGTCTCATCTTAGCTTGGAATTTAAGTAACCAAACTGGTGCCATATATGCAGCCATTGCAAATACCATTGCAAATAGGACTTCAAACCATTGTAAATTTTCTTTATTTACAGTATGTAGCTTATCTAAAACCCTTTTTGCTGCTGTTGCAACTTCTTCGTTTGTTGCTTCTACATAATCTTTGTTTATTCTACCATTTTTCATTATTTTTTCTATATCTTTTTGCTGTACTTCTGTATTTCCTCTATAAAAGTCCAAATATTGATTATCAGATTCTGTTATTTCCATAGCCTTTCTTTTTTGCTTATCATTCATAGAACCCACTAAATCAAATTCTGTTGTAGGGTCTGTATATATATAATTAATTTCTACTTTGTGTAATTGTGCAAATAAAAATACCGACACAAAAAATGTAATTATACACAATGTTAATCTATTAACATATACCCATTCCATTTTTTCTTTTGAAGCTGCATCTTTTAAGTTTTCTTTTAACACCCTATATTCTTTTGTTCCTTCTTTTGGTATAAACAGGTCTACAACTCTTTTGCAAATAGGGTTTCTATATACTTTTTCTTGCCATGGATTTTCTGTGTTTTTTGTATTCATGTTTGTAGAACCATTGTCTTTTAGTTTTCTTGTTAATGTATAACATATAAATGTTACTAGAAGTACCAATATTTGTACTAGCATTCCTTTTCTGCCCATATAGAAACTTTCTGTAAAACTAAATTGACTTACAGACCAATTCTTTATTGCTTCTAGAAACATCATAGGTAATATAGATATTACAGATAAACTTTGAAATACATAGTTTAATTTATCTCTTTTTAATATTTCCAACTGCATTTCTTGTGTAATATTATTTAAATTTTTCAAATATAAAGATGCTTTGTCAACTTTTCTATCTCCAAATTCTTTTGTTAGATATGACACACCAGCAAATTCCTTTAAATAACTATTTGGCGCAACATCATAATATTTTTCTAATTCAGATTCTGGATCATCTGATATTAATACTTCATATATTTTTTCTGCTTGTCTTGACATTTCTGGTTGTTCATCATCTTGCGAAACTTGGTATATTGCTTCTTCTACCATATTAAATTCATGATATGCATGTCTTATCTCAGAGAAGAAATTTATTTGTTGTTTTAATAATTTATTGTCTATTCCATCTACCATTCCATCTATAATTGTATCCACCATAAAAACTTCAAAAATTAATAATATTGATAATAGCAAATAGTTTTTATGCGTCAACCATATAATTGCTATAGTTATTGGTATTACTAAAAGTAATGTTCTTGTTAATATTTGAGCAGTTTGTTTTCTTGTTAAATATTCATCATCTATGTTTATTATTTCTAGTCTTCTTCTTATTTTTAGTAAATATCTTTTTAAAAATGGTATTCTAATATATCTTACATATAATTTTTGGTATAGTATTTCAGATGTATGCTTTTTTGCTTGTGTTCCTTCCCTCAGTTTCTGTATTTCTCGCATCTCCGAAGATTGCAATTTCTTTCTTATAACAAGATATACAATTACTAATAATGCAAATAAACCAGCTACACCTGCCAAAAAGTATAAAAGTATATTACTTTGTTCCATTCTGATGTTCACCTCAATTCTCTGTTTAAATATTAATTTTCTTTAGGTTTTCTTCCTCTTTTTTTAGTTTCAACTATTTCTTCTTCATCATAATAAGGTTTTGATTTTATTCCCCAATTTTCTTCTACAAATTTGTCAAAATCTGCTATGTCAGATGTATCCATATTGTTTCTCATTTCTCTAATATTTGTATCTGATATAGGGTTTGTAAGTACATATGTACCATCATGATATTCTAATATGTTAACATATTTATATAATTCTTTATTTGTTGTCTTAGAGAAGAACCTTGTTGCATTATCCATAAATTTATCTAATTTCCCCTCTAATGTTTTTTCTTGTCTATGTTCAAATGTATATTCATTTTTATCTTCTATTGGTATACATTCAGTAACTCTTTCTATATATCTTCTTCCTCTAAAGTCTTTTACTAGGTGTATGTCAAAGTTTAAAACTCCTATAACTTGCTCTTCTGCTATTTTTTCGTCATTAAACATTCCTAATTTTAAAAGTGAGTTTCTTAATGCTTGTACCAAAAGTGGAAATGTTTTAGCATGGTGAGTAAATAATGTAAATTTAGAAGCAACTTGTGCAGCTTGTATCATCCATGCAGCTACGGGGTCTGTTGCAACCTCTCCGGATAATGTTTACTCCACCATCTGTTTTCTTTTGAACGTCTAATCCCATTTGTCCAGAAATTGTATCTGTTTCTCTAAATGATAGAATATTTCTTGTTGGGTATATTTTTCTTAAGTGTAACTCAAATGCAGTTTCCTGAACACGTATGTTCATTGTGTCATATATATTTTCTATCATAGCCATAAGCATTGTTGTTTTTCCGGCAACCTTGCTCTCCAGTAAGTGATATAACTCTTGCACCTTTTACTAGGTATTTTAATAAATCTATGGCTTGCTCTTTTCCAGGAATTCTTATTAATTGTTCTAGTGTAGCTCTTTTAACGTCAAACTTTCTTACAAAGAAAGCCCATGTCTCTGAAAAGCTTGGTCTTACAACAACAACACGAGAACCATCCTTCATTTCGTTTATTTTAAATCCATTTGTGTCTGATAATTGACCTGGATTATTATATTTATATATGTTTTGGCAAACTCTTTTTAATTCTGCTTCTGTTCCAAATGATAAAAACTCTAATCTTATAGATTTACCTTGGAAGAAAACCCATATGCTGTCACAAGCTCTTGGAACTTTATGTTCTACTACTTGGTTTAAGTAGTCTCCATCTGTTTGAGCAACCTGACTTAAAAATGATTCTGGAAGTCCTGATACACCACCAGATACACCATCTATGTTCATGTCTCTAACTTCATCTATGCTACTATAACCTTTATAGTGTTGATAGATTCTTTGAACTATTACATTTATTTTATCAGACAAGGTTAGTACAAAATTTTCTTTTTCAAATATATCACTTATTTCTTGTGATGTTATAACATAGCATGGTTTAGTTTCTCCTGCTACATATTTTAATTCTGCTAGGTTGTATTTTTTTATTAGCTCTGTTAAAGCTTCATATCCGAAGTCATTTTTATACATATATATTAATATGTCAAATTTGTCTTGCGCTGTCAAAAGAGATGGAATATCAAAAGGTATTGCTTTAGATACATTAGTTTCATCAACGCCATATTCTCTATATAGTAAATCATAAATTAATTCTTTTATATATTTTTTATCGTTGACATCTCCATATGTACATCCTTTTAAAGCTTTTTTTAATTCGTACTTTTTGTTCTTTCTTCTTTTCAATTCTTCTTCAGAAAGTCCAATATCATATAAATTTACCTTTGTTATTTCATTTAATCTTTGTTTTACAAATGCTGTCATTCTTTCCAAAGTATATGTTTTATCATCCATTTCTATTGTTTCTTCAACTTCTTGGTTTTGCTTGTTTTTAATATAATAATATACTCCAATTCCTGCCGCTAGTAAAACAACTACTATTAAAATATAGTTCATTTTTGTTTCTCCTTCCTTAGGCTATACTCTTTTGTTCTGCACATCTTTGATTTTTTCCAATACATATTCGCTTAATTCTGCAATCTCATATATAAATATTTTATTTCTGTCTGTTTCATCTGCTTTTACATTTCTCATTTTTAAAAAGTAGTCTACTATTTTTCCTTCACTACAGGCTTCTGAAAATAGTGTATTATACGAAATTGTAGGCATTAGCTTTTTTTCTTTTAAATATCTAGATACGTTTTTCCTATTATATTTTGAGTATCTATCATATCTGGTTATTGTTGGTATAATTTTTTTATTATTATAAAAATGATTCTTATTTTTTAGTTCAACAAAATTGTTAATACATCTTAGATTTTGTGTTAATGTTAGTACAATTACATCTGCTAATTGCATTATTTGTTCATACTCGCTTAGGTTCATTTTGTTGTCTAAATCCACAAAAACATAATCGTAAAATCTATTTGCTGTTTGTATAATGCTTGCATAAGATGTTGCAATTTTGTTATATTCATCTCTACTTTTTGTATCTGGTGATACTAATATGTCAAGTCTGTCTCTTAAGACAACTTTTGAATAATTCCTAACTATTTCTGGCGAAGTTTTACTACTTGAAACTATTTTTATTAATCCCTCTACACCAGAATCCATTGTTGTAACTCTATCTAATGCTAATGTTCTATCTATTACAAATTCTTCCTTTTTTTGTTGCCAAAAGCAGTCTTCTAATGTGTTATCATTAAAATCTGTAGCCACAATTAGCATTTTCTGATTATGTTCTATCGCCATATATGTTGCTAATGCTGATATTGCCAAGCTTTGTCCCGTTTCTTTTAATTCGCTACTGCTAAATACCACGATAGACATTTTCTACACCTCTTTTTCCAATTGTTTAAAAGCTTTTTTTACTTTTCCTTTATCTTCTGGCGCAACAATTTCTTCCGCCATATACAATAAACTTTCTCTAAATTGATTACTTAATCTTTTTACTTTAATTTTTGATATAATTTGATTTTCTATTATTACACTTTGGTCTCCTAATTCAAATGGAAAATATATTCTTTCTGATTCCCATACTATTTTATGCCCTAGTGATAGGAAATTCAAATAATCATCCTCTTCGCTAGATGCATATTTAGAAAATAGAACTTTTTTTAATTTTACAGTTTCATTTAATCCATCTAAAATCTCTATTCCTCTTTTTAAAGAGTATAAATCAAAAGAAGTAACAAAATAGTTCTTATTTGCTTCTTTCATTCCATATATATTTATTGCTTCTGTTGAATCTATATCTATTAAAACTATATCATAATCTATTTTTTTATCTTCTGTTCCCAAATACTCTTGGATTTGCTGTAAGTTATTAAATCCTACAGCAATATCCATCCCTTCAAACTCTGTTATATATGATTTAGTTGGGTTTATAACAGGTACTACATATTTAGCCTTCTGATTAATTGTAGAATCAATGACTAAAACTTTTTTCCCTATTAAAGATATAATTTTAGCTATATATAATATAATATCTGTTTTGTCATAAGCTCCCACAAATCCAATTTTAATCATTACAGCCTCCCTGTTTCTAATTACCTCCTAATGTTTGTAAGTATTTCTTTCTTTGTTCTTGTGTCTTTTTTATTTCTTCACTTGTTCCTGAAGCAGCATTGCTTATTGCTGTTTTTTGATCTATCTGTTTGTCTATTCCGTTTGTTCTTATAGTTTCTTTAGTGTTTATATATCTATTAAATAATTCATTTTTTGCCACTTGTATTATATTAGGATCTTTTTCCATCAATAATGTAACATCTGCATTTGGTAAATAAGTTGGTGTTGCAGCCTCTTGTGTTCCTGCTTCTACATACCTTGTAGCATATAATTTAGAGCCCTTAACCATATAGCTTTCTACTATAGCACTACTCATCATTAATATTTCATCTTCTGAAAGTTTTAGCCAAATAGTATCTTCTGTTTCTACCCCATCAATTTGTGGTAGTTCTATTTGTTTGTGTGATACTACTATATAGTCTGAACCGTTTGGTAATCTTAATCTTATATCTATAAATTCTTTATCTGCTATTTGTGTTGGAAGCTGAACAACATTATATTCTTGTATTCTTACATCATCTGTTACTCTGTCATTGCTTCTTGCAATTAAATCAAATGTTAATACTGTATTCTTTTTCAAAGCTACTTTAGCTACAAGTGGAACTGTATTAAGTTCTACTGGTTGTTTGTTTTCTTCATAATAATAGCTTGTCTTTTTATAATCATCTTCATTTTTTACTATATATTTTTTTTGATTATTTTCTTGTATGTACATTCTTCCATTTTCATCTGTAAAAACTATGTTACCTTTTACATCTTCTAAACTATAATTATTAAATACTGAAATTATGCTTCCTACTGCAGAAGTTGGAACTGTTGACATTTCAACTTCTTGCAACTTTAACATCTCTGATGTTATTTCTTGTCCAGATTTTACATCTGAATTAAGTACAAAAACCTTTCCCAAATTTGCTCTCTTTTCTGCAATTTGTTTATTTAGATTTCCCACCTTCATCATTAATAAGGCTATAACTGCTCCTGTTATTAAAAGTGTTACTAACACTGCTATCAAAGCCGCTGTTGTTGCTTTTTTTTGCATTGGATTTACTGCCATTTTTCATATTCCTCCCTTGTATTTACTACTATAACTATTTTTTTTATTTTACAACATTTTCTTATCAAAAACAACACATTATCCTTTCGTAATGTAATCTTAATATTTTTGTAATATTTTTGTAATATTTCTCTATGTAAAGAAATTGACTTTGCAGATATATACAGTTTAATGTAACCTGCCTTCGTTGTATATTTTTTCTATACAATAATAAAAGCGAATATTAAATGGTAACATTATTATCTGCCATTTATTATCCACTTTTTTATTTATGTTATCCTCTTCTGCATCTACAACATCCACAACTATTATTATTGGTATTATTAGCACTGTTATTTCCACTACAGCCACAACTATTTGATTCATCTGTATTACTTGTATTGGTTCCTAATATAACAGTATTATTAGGAATTAATGGAGTTGTGTATGCTATCAAATCGCTTCTTCCTGTACAACCACAATTTGCATTGTTATTATCATTATCATTGTCGCCTTCGCACTGCTCTAGTCTTTCTAAAATTCTACATATAGTATTTACTATTACAGCTGTTATAAATGCTAAAATTGTAAGTGCTATTGCAACTACTAGGAAATTAGCGTCAAATGCTGCAAATGTAACTATTAAATATATGGCAAAAAATGTAATTCCAACTAAAATTGGAGATCTAAGAACTTTTTGTAACACAATGGCCAGCAAAATTGTTGCTATAGGAAGCGCAAAAAATATTAACAGATTGTTCATAATTCTCACCTTTCCTTTTTGGTATATATTATGCATTCTGTTAACACTTTGTTACTTTTTAATATTCAACTTTAATTAAGCAAAGTCCATGTGCTGGCAATGTTCTACCTGCCAATTTCCTATCTCTGCTTTCCATTATTTCTGGTATTTGTTCTGCTTTTATTTTCTCCATTCCCACTTCTACCAATGTTCCAGTTATTATTCTAACCATATTGTACAAAAAACCATTCCCAGTAAGTTCTATTATTATTCTTTCATTCTCCCTTTCTATTTCTGCTTTATATATTGTTCTTATTGTTGTTTTCCCGCTTCCTCCACTAGATTTAAAAGCTTTAAAGTCATGTTCTCCTTCAAAATATTTTATAGCCTTTTTCATTTCTTCAAAATTCAATTTTTGTGGCATATGATATTCCAAATTTCTATATATTGCAGACCCTTGCTCCGAATTATTTATTGTATATCTATATGTTTTTCTTTTACAATTATATCTACTATGAAAATTTTCTTCCACTTCTTCTGCTGATTTTATTCTAATGCTTTTCTTTAATTGTGAATTTATTGCTATTGGTATTTTTTCTATTTGAATTGTACTTTCCGTTTTAAAATTTGCAGTTTGTCCCAAACTATGTACTCCTGCGTCTGTTCTCCCAGAGGCAATTAATTCTATTTCTTCTCCTATTATTGTCTCAATAGCCTTTTCTATTTCTCCTTGTATATTAAGTTTATTCTTTTGTTTTTGCCATCCGTTATATTCTTTTCCATCATATTCTATTATTAATTTAATGTTTCTCATTTTCTTCAATCCTATTTTTATATTATTTAAGGTCTGTTATTTAAACAGACCCTTTTTTTCTTTTTTTGCCTAGTGTATGCATTTTTCTTGGAATTTCTTCTCCATATCTTTTGGTTAAGACATTTTTTATCAATATGCTTTTTAGTGTTTCTTCTTTTAAGTCTGCAATCAACGTTCCATCTTTTGCTAAAGAAACCTTACCTGTTTCCTCTGATACAACTATTGCTATACTATCCGTCTCCTTTGAAATACCTATTGCTGCTCTATGTCTTGTTCCCAATTCTTTAGCAATATTTTTGTCATTTGCAAGTGGCAATATACATGCAGCTGCAGCTATTTTATTATTGCTTATTACTACTGCCCCATCATGTAATGGTGTATTAGGTGTAAATATATTAACCAGTAATTGAGGAGATACTTCACTATCTAATTTTAATCCTGTTTCCATTATATCATTTATTTGTATATCTCTTTCTATTACTATTAAAGCTCCTGTTTTTTGCTTTGCAAGTTCCGTGACTGCAATTACTATTTTATATATATTTTCTTTTGTCTTTGTATATATATCATTCTCTATTCCAAAATATTTTGTTAATTTATTGGTTCCCAATTGTTCTAGCATTCTTCTAAGTTCTGGAGCGAATATTACAATTATTGCTATTACTCCATATGGCATAAACAGTGTTAATATAAAATTTAATATTTTAAAATGCAATATATCACTTAGAATTGTAATAATTATTACTAGTGCTATACCTTTTAACAGTTGCCACACCCTAGTTTTTTTAGAATATTTTATAAATTTATATATTAATCCGCTAACAATTGCTAAATCTAATATTAGCACAATTAATCTCCACGGATTTTCTTTTAAATAAATAAAGTATTCAACAATGCTATTCAATATATTATTTATATTTATTGTAAAATAATTTTCCAAACTATCCCTTCTATCTTTTGTATTCTAACCTACTAGTTGATATATCAATGTTGCTACTATACTAATAACAAACATTAAAGCTAATATGGCAGCAATTACTCTTGTAGCTATTTTTCCTATATCACGTTTTTTCTTTTTTGCCATTAGTTTTCCCCTCCTTAAATTTAACTCTACTTATGTTATAGCATATTTCTACTTTTTTTGCAAGGAATTAAAAAATAATTCTTCATCAATATGAAAGAAATGTGATAATATCTTAAGTAATGAAATGAGAAAAGTGTTTTTGATAAACTAAAAGTGGTCAAAAAAATTAGAAAATTCTAATTGAAAAATGGTTCACTTTTTAAATTTCCCAAATATATGGTTAAATATATTTGGAGGCGAAAGGAAAAGGCAGTGTAAAATATTAAATTTTTTTATTATTAACATTATTTTAATAATATTTTTCTAAAAAATTAATACTTTAGAAAAAGTTGTGTAAGTTTAATAGGGCTTAAGAAAAATCCCTCCTTGATATTTTATATTTTATCACGGAAGGATTTATTTACACAACTTTTTCTATACTCTCATTTATTTCCTATAATTTAATAAAATAAATTCATCTTTAAAATCTCTATATAATTTATTAGCAAGATTATCTGCTATTTCAATATATATACGCTCTGTTTCGCATACAATAGGAGAAACTTCCACAATATCATTAGTAGTCATTATTCTTGCACAACCACATTTGTATATACATCTATCTTTTAGAGAACATTCATCACAAACAACTTTACTTGTAAGTCTTCTTAATAAAATATCTTTTTTTCTTTCAGTATCAATCCCCTTTTTATAATCTCCTATTTCAAAACGAGAATCCCCTACAAATTGAATACAAGGATAAAATTTTCCATCAGCATTTACTGCTATACGATTTCCACTACAGCTATCAGAACATCTTTTTTTATGAATATTTAGATACATTTTAGTATCTAAAGGATATATTCTTATATAATTTTTCTTTTTAAATTCATTATAATATATATCAGAAATTTTTTTATACTCTTGCCTTAATATTTCTAATGAATTATCATTCCAATCATCAGAATAATTAAAGTTACAAGTAATACTTTTAAAGCCTAAATTTATTAGAAATTTAATACTATCAGCTAAATGTTTAACATTATTAGTACATATTACTGGTAAAGCCATACAATTCAAATTAGCCTCTAAGCATTTTTTAGAGTTTTTTAAAACCTCATCGAAACTCTCTTTATTAGCATTATTTATTCTATTAATGTTATGAACATCTGCATTTCCATCTATACTTATACCTACTGCAATATTATTCTTTTTACAAAATTTTATAAATTCATCATCTATTAATGTACCATTAGTAGTTAATGAATATATAAATTGATGCTTTGATTTTTTTATTAAATTATTCCCTAAGGTTACTGTATCATAAATAAGTTGTTTTTCTAATAATGGTTCTCCACCAAAAAAAGATATTGTTGTATTTTTTTCCTTTGAATTTACTCGTTCTTTTAACAATTTTTCTATGACATTAAAATCAATTACTTTGTTAATTTTATTCTTTTCATAGCAATATTTACATTTTAAGTTACATGAATTTGTTAAATAAAAAATATACTCCATTTTCCACCTTACATTATATATAATTTTCTAGGTAAACTATAGCGAGAGAACTAATAACTATAATAGCTATACTTATACCAAAAATCCACCATTTTATTTTTCTATGTTTATTTAATTTTTTTAATTTCTCAGCAACTTCATTTTCACTTATACATTTATTAATTTTCTTTTTATTTACAAACAATAATATTGATGAAAGTATCATTATAAAAATAGAAATAGTTCTTATTAATTTGCAAATTTTTATTGGAAACACATTTGCTGGTACTGCAATTGCAATACTAGTCATAGGTTTTAACATTTGATCTGGCGTAATAGCTGTAGCCAATAACATTTCTTTCATAAAATTAGACTTTGGCACTTCTTTTATAGTTGGATATAATGCTTCGTTCTTTTCTTTTATTGGTTTTAGTTCCATATAATTAACTCCTTTATTTTTATTTATTCTACATTTTATCATATTAATAGTTTTTTATCTAGTAAAATATACAAAACTTCTTATTTTATTCTCTACAAAATTTTTCTTTTAAATAATGTGCTTGTTGTCTGCTTAATCTTTTATTTACTACTGCCAAATTTAATAGTGATTTTATGTTGTCCCACTTCATACATTTACAATGTCCTTTAGTAGTAATTACTACAATATTCTGTTATTTCTTCAAATATATAATAAGGTATATTAAATTCTTCATTAATTGTATTCATTTTTAACTCCAAAAGGTATATGTTTTGTTTATTGATAACAACAAAAGTGCTAACACTTATAAATGTAACATAAAAAATATTAAAATCAATACATATAAAGTGTGACATATGTTTGTCAAACCTACACAAAAAAATCAACCAGATTTATTTTCTGATTGATTTTTGTATCTATCTGTTTTGTTAGTTCGAACAGATACGTCTTTGGTGCGGATGAAGGGACTCGAACCCCCACACCGTTGGTACTGGTTCCTAAGACCAGCGCGTCTACCAGTTCCGCCACATCCGCAAGTGTTTACTACTTATTAACACTTATTAATATTAGCACATTCTAATTGATTTTGTCAATACCTATTATAAATATTTTTTATTTTGGGCGATTTATATCGCCCTTTATTTTTAACACATTAATATTTGCTCGCTGATGGCTGTTATTTCTATTATTTTAATAGGTCTAATATTTGTTGTTTTGTTTGTACTCCTACAGTTGTCCCTATTACTTTGCCTTCTTTTATAGCTACAAAAGTTGGTATACTCATTATATTGAATTTTCTTGCTAGTTCTAATTCATCATCTACATTTACTTTACATACTTTTAATGTTTCCTGTGTTTCATTTGCAATTTCATCAATTACTGGACTCATCATTTTACATGGTCCACACCAACTTGCCCAAAAGTCTATTAACACCGGCATTTGGGAATTATTTACTTCTTTTTCAAAATTTTCTTTGTTTAATTCAATTACTAACATTTTTGTCCTCCTTTTTAATTATTTCTAATCCTGCCTTAGCACCTTCATATACAGCTTTACTTATTTGAAGTATGCCACCTGTACAATCACCACAAGCATATAGGCCTTTTACTGATGTCTCCATATTTTCGTTTATTTTTATATTATTACCCTCTACTAACGCTCCTATTCTTTTTGCTAAATCTGTACTAGTGGCAATTCCTTCTGCTACAAATACACCATCTATTTTTATCGTCTTTCCATTTGCAAATTCAATTTCTTCTAATATATCTTTGCCCTTAACTTCTTTTACACTGTCTTTTATTGTTTCCACATCTATGTTTCTGTTTTGTACCATCCTTTTTCCATTTGTTATTATTCTAACAGATTTAGCAATTGGTTTTAATATTTCCGCTTCATGAACTGCATAATTTCCATCTCCTATAACCGCAACATCTTTACCCCTAAAGAAAAATGCGTCACACACTGCACAGTAACTTATGCCTTTTCCCTCATATTCTTTTATTCCTTTTATTGTAGATTCTTTTCTGTTTATTCCTGTTGCTAAAATTACATTTGTCGCATCATATTCTGCATTTATTGTTGTAACTTTAAAATTTTTTTCATTACTTATTTGTACTACTTCGTCTTCTATTATTTCTACACCTATTTTTTTTGCCTGTTCTATTCCTATTTTATATAATTCTTTTCCAGATATTTCTTCCACAAGTCCATAGTAGTTCTGTATCTTATGTGCTTTTTCTAGTGAGCTACTTCCTTTTGATATTATCAGTGTTTTTAAACCACCTCTTTGAGTATATAATGCAGCCGAAATTCCTGCAGGTCCACTCCCTATTATTATTACATCATACATAAATATCATTCCTTTGCATATTAAGAAATTTATAATTTTTATTCTTCCCCAATAGTATTTATTTTAAACAATTTAAATATTTCTACTATAACTATTGGCATTAGTACTAATATTACAATTTCTACTATGTTTCCTATTGGTAGTACTGGTATACTAAATATGCTTCTTAAACTTGGTATTAATAGTATAACAAACATTAACGCTGATGATGTCAATATTGCTAAAATTAATTTAGAATTGTTGAATATATTTGTTTTAAATATTGATTTTTTATTATTTCTAATATTAAATACATGAGTTAATTCAGACAATGCTAAAACAATAAATGCCATTGTTTGCCCAATTTCCACTCTTACCTCTTGTTCTGTTAGTCCTTCTATTATTGGCACATCTTTTGTACCTAACCCTATTATAAATGCAGCAAGTGTTAATAGTCCAATCATTACACCTTGATATATTATTCTCCAAGACATACCATTTGTAAATATACCCTTTTTAGGTTTTATTGGTTTCCTTTCCATAACATCTTTTTCAGCTGGATCCACAGCTAACGCTAATGCTGGTAAAGAATCTGTCACTAGATTTATCCATAATATATGTATTGGTAATAGCGGCTCTATTAGGTGTATATCAATTCCGAATATTTTGCTCAATAATGGAGTTATCAATATTGCTACAAACAGAACTATTATCTCTCCAACATTGCTTGATAATAAAAATTGTATTGCTTTTAATATATTATCATATATTCTTCTACCTTCTTCTACCGCTGAAACTATTGTAGCAAAATTATCATCTGTTAGTATAACATCTGCTGCTTCTTTCGCCACATCTGTACCAACTATCCCCATAGCGCAACCTATATCTGCTGTTTTTAGTGCTGGTGCATCATTAACGCCATCTCCCGTCATAGCCACTATTTCTCCATTTGCCTGCCATGCTTTTACAATTCTTACCTTATGTTCTGGAGATACTCTTGCATATACACTATATTTTCTAATATTTTTTGTTAACTCCTCATCTGTCATTTCTTCTAATTCACTGCCTGTTAATGCTTCACTCTCATTTTCTAATATCCCTAAAGCTTTTGCTATTGCAATTGCTGTTATTTTATGGTCTCCTGTTATCATAACTGTTTTTATTCCCGCTGTTTTACATTTATGTACTGCAAGTTTTACTTCTTCTCTTGGAGGATCTATCATTCCAACCATACCTATATATATTAAGTCATTTTCCAAGCTTGCCATGTCTTCTTCTGTTGGCTCATGATTTAATTCTTTGTATCCCATTGCTAAAACCCTTAAAGCATTTTTAGCCATTTCTTCATTATTTTCTGATATTGTTTTTTTGTATTCTTCTAAATCTGTTTTAATCTCATCATTTAATATATATTTTGTACATCTATTTAATAATTCATCTACTCCACCCTTAGTACAAACAACATACCTTTCTCCAACTTTATTTACTGTTGTCATCAATTTTCTATCTGAATCAAATGGAATCTCTTTTAATCTAGGCATTTGTTCAAACAATGAAGGTTCAAAATCCAATTTAAATCCCATATCAACTAGCGCTGTTTCTGTTGGATCTCCTGTAAGCTGATTATCTGTGCTTATTTTTGTATCATTACATAACATACTAATATGTACTAATCTTTCTAATGTTTCGTCCTCTTGTTTCAAATCAATTTTATTTATGTCTAATAATTTATTATTATAAAATATTCTTTGTACTGTCATTTTGTTTTGAGTTAATGTACCTGTTTTATCGGAACATATTACAGTTGCACTTCCTAAAGTTTCTACTGCTGGTAATTTTTTAACAATAGCATGCTTTTTAACCATCCTTTGTACTCCTATAGCCAACACAATTGTTGAAACAGCTGCTAATCCTTCTGGTATTGCAGCTACTGCTAAACTTACTGCTGTCATAAACATATCTAAAGGATTTTTTCCATATAGTAATCCTATTACAAATATTACTGCACATATCACAAGCGCTCCTATGCCCAATGTTTTGCCCAGTTTATTCAATTTTTCTTGTAAAGGTGTTTCTGTTTCATCTGTGCTATTTATAATATTAGCAATTTTACCAACTTCTGTATTCATTCCTGTTTCAACAACAATGCCTTTTCCCCTTCCATACGTTATTAAGGAAGAGGAAAATAACATATTTGTTCTATCACCTATCCCAATTTTTTCATCTGATATGGCTTCAGTATTTTTTTCAACTGGAACCGACTCTCCTGTTAATGACGCTTCTTGAGCTTTTAAATTTGTTGCTTCTATTATTCTCAAGTCTGCTGGTACATAATCTCCTGTTTCTATAATTACTATATCACCTGGCACTAATTCTTTAGAGGGCATTACAACTAATTTACCATCACGAATTACTTTTGCAACATGTGAACTCAATTTTTGTAAAGCCTCTAAAGACTTTTCTGCTTTACTTTCTTGCGCTACTCCTATTATTGCATTTATAATAACTACAATTAATATAATTATTGAATCTGTTATACCCTCATTTTGTAGATATCCTATTACACCTGACACTATTGCTGCTATAATTAGAATAATAATCATAAAATCTTTAAATTGCTCTAAAAATTTTACCAATATAGTCTTTTTCTTTTTTGCTTTTAATTCGTTAAAACCATACTTTTTTCTTCTTTCTTCAATTTCTTCTGATTTTAATCCTTCATTTGCATTTGTTGTTAAGCTTTCTAATGTTTCTGTTACTGTTTTGTTAAACCAATTTTCTTTCATATTATAATTCTCTCCTTTGCTAAATACTATCATATTTATTTGAATTTTGGTATATATAATTAAAAAACTTTTAAAGAAATTTATAAAACTTCTTTAAAAGTCTTGCTTACCTAAAAGGTTACTAACCAGATAAAATCGGATGTTGATTAGTAGTTTATAAGCTACTCCCTTTTAATATATTTTAAGATACTGTTTTTTCGTTTGAAACCTCGTTAATTTTTATGCTTCTAACGTGTTCTATTTTATCCCATGTTGTGTCTCTCTTAAATAAACATTTAAAGTTTATTAGTAACCAAGAGCCTAAAAATAACGGATAACATACTAATCCTCTTAGCATTGGTTTTATAGGTCTTTTATCCAATAGCATAATTAACATTGCTGTTCCTATTGGTAATAAAAATGTTGGAACAAAATATCTTACACAGTTCATAAATAGGTCAAGTCCACTCATTCCATTGCCAGCATAAATTAAAAAGTTTAATGCTAGTAATATCAATGTTAATATAAACATTGGTATACTTCCTATTATATACAATAAACCATCTAAATTCATTAATGTCTTGTTCTCTTTTGTAGCAATAGCTAATGGCTTAGTATATTCTTTTATACATTGTATATGCCCTACTGTCCATCTTGTTCTTTGCTTCCAAGATTGTTTAAATCCTAATGGTTGCTCATCATACACTTTGGCATCTACTGCCCAACCTAACCTTTTTCCTTTTATTATTCTTTTCAATGAAAACTCTATGTCCTCTGTAAGTGTCTTTGTAACCCAACCTTCTGGTTTAATTACATCAAATCTTACCATAAATCCTGTACCATTTATTAATGGCGATAATCCTAAGTTATATCTTGCCAAATGATACATTCTGTTCATTGTCCAATAGAATATTGCATATCCTGCTGTAATCCAGTTATCTGTAGGATTTTTAATATCTCTATATCCTTGAACAACATCTTCTCCTTGGCACAGTTTTTTATTCATATTTTTCAAGAAATTTACATCAACTATATTGTCCGCATCAAATATGCAAAATGCATCATAATTTGCATCTTCTTCTATTTTTTGCTTCAAAAACCAATTTAACGCAAATCCTTTTGTTTTTTTAGTTTCATCAAATCTTTGGTATACAATAGCACCGGCCTGTTTCGCTACCTCTGCAGTTTTATCTGTACAGTTATCTGCAATTACATAAATGTCATATAGTTCTTTTGGATAATCTTGTTTTTTCAAACTTTCTATTAAATCTGCAACAACTGCTTCTTCGTTATGTGCAGGTATAATTGCCATGAATTTATGATTTTTATTAATTATAAATGGTTTATCTTTTAATTTAATTAACGAACAAATACTAATTGCCATTTGATAAATCCAAAATATTGTTATTATCCAAACCAATGCTTGTTGTAAAATATATAAGTATTCCATTTTTTTCTCCTTTTTTATTTTACTTTTTTTATTTTACTTTTTTCATTATACTATTCTCTTTTTATTTTTGCAACCATATTTTATAATATTGATAATTTCTAATATAATATTTTTATTCAGCATCTTCTTTATGATTTACTTCTAAGTCTTTCATACTTAAATTAATTCTGCCTTGATTATCTATTTCTGTTACTTTTACTGTTACTTCGTCTCCAACATTTAATACATCTTCTACCTTTTCCACTCTTTTACTAGATATTTTTGATATATGAAGTAATCCTTCTTTTCCTCCTCCAATATCCACAAATGCGCCAAAGTTCATTATTCTTGTAACTGTTCCATCATATATTTCGCCAACTTCTATTTCTCTTGCTATGTCCATTATCATTTTCATAGCCTTTTTTCCACTGTCTGTGTCTGTAGAATATATGCAAACTTTTCCATCATCTGATATGTCTATTTTTACGCCTGTTGCATCTATAATTTTGTTAATCATTTTTCCACCAGGTCCTATAACATCTTTTATTTTATCTGTGCTTATTGTCGCTGTCAAAATTCTTGGTGCGTATTTAGATATTTCATCTCTTGGTTTTTCTATTACCGGTGCCATAATTTCGTCTAATATATAATCTCTTGCGATTTTTGTTTTTTCAAATGCTTGCTCTATTATATCATATGTTAATCCATCAATTTTAATGTCAACTTGTATCGCAGTAATTCCATCTTTTGTTCCACCAACCTTAAAGTCCATATCTCCAAAGAAATCTTCTATTCCTTGTATGTCTGTAAGCATTATATATCTTTCTGGATTATTTTTGTCTGTAACAAGTCCTGTTGAAATTCCAGCTACTGGTTTTCTAATTGGTACTCCTGCGTCCATCAAAGCTAGCGTGCTTCCACATATGCTTGCTTGTGACGTTGAACCATTTGAAGATAAAACTTCTGAAACAACTCTTATTGAATATGGAAATTCATCTTCTGAAGGGATTACCGGAACTAGTGCTTTTTCTGCCAACGCTCCATGTCCAATTTCTCTTCTTCCTGGTCCTCTTGAAGGTCTAGCCTCTCCTACACTGTATGATGGGAAATTGTATTGATGCATATATCTTTTTGAATCCTCTTCATCTAATCCATCTAGTATTTGTTCTTCGCTTTTCATTCCTAATGTTACAATTGACATTACCTGTGTTTGACCTCTTGTAAATATTGCACTACCATGAACTCTAGGCAATACACCTACTTCACAAGAAAGAGGTCTAATTTCATCTATTTTTCTTCCATCTGGGCGTTTATGTTCTTCTAAAATCATTTCTCTTACACATGCTTTTTCTAAATCATGTATGCTTTCTGCTATGTCTGTTTGCTTTTCTTGTGCAAATTCTTCTCCATTTTTTTCTATAAAATAATTTAGTATATCTTCTGAAATTTTCTCTATATTTGCATCTCTTACCTCTTTGTTTTGAGCTTGTACGTCTTGATACATTCTTTGTTTAAAGTTTAATTCTATTTCATTATATATTTCTTTATCAACTGCAAATGATTTATATTCAAATTTTGGTTTTCCTATTTCTGATTTCATTTGCGAAATAAAGTTGCATATCTTTTTTATTTCTTCATGAGCTTGTTTTATAGCTTCTAACATTGTTTCATTTGGTATTTCATCTGCGCCAGCTTCTATCATTGTTATTTTTTCTAATGTACCAGCAACTGTTAAATTTAGTCTACTATTTTCTCTTTGTGCAAGTGTTGGATTTATTACAATTTGATTATCTACATATCCAACATTTACTGCTGCTGTAGGTCCTCCAAATGGTATATCTGATATTGTAAGTGCTGCTGAAGCCCCTATCATTGCACATACTTCTGGACTGTTGTCTGGTTCAACTGAAAGTACAGTTGCTACAACACATACGTCATTTCTAAAATCCTTTGGAAATAGTGGTCTTAATGGTCTATCTATTGCTCTTGATGTCAATATAGCTTTGTCTGTTGGTTTTCCTTCTCTTTTTGTAAAACTTCCTGGTATTTTTCCAACTGCATATAATTTTTCTTCATAATCAACTGATAATGGAAAGAAATCCACACCCTCTTTTGGTTCTTTGGCAGCAGTAACATTTACCATTACAACTGTATCTCCATACCTTACCATTACACTTCCATTTGCAAGTTCTGCAATTCTTCCTGTCTCTATAGTTAACTTTCTTCCTGCCAATTCTGTTTCATAAGTTTTAATCATAATTATTTCTCCTTTTATTATATTTTTATATAAACAATATTTGGCATTAGTTGTAACCTCTACAATTTATTATAGCTTGACTTTAGTAAATTGTACAAGCTACCTTCTAACTTCAAATATTGTATTTATATTATTATTTTTTTATTTTAGTTTTTTATGTATTTTTACATTATTAAATTGGACGTTAAGCTTATGCAAAACGTCCAATTGTTAATATTATTTTCTTAATTTTAGTTTTTCTACTATGTCTCTATATCTTTGAACATCTTTTTTTGCTAAGTAGTTTAATAAGCTTCTTCTTGTTCCAACCATTTTAAATAATCCACGTCTTGAATGATTATCTTTTTTGTGAACTTTTAGATGTTCTGTTAATTCATTGATTCTTTCTGTTAAAAGAGCTATTTGAACTTCTGGAGAACCAGTATCTTTTTCTTCTCTTTTATAAGTCTCAATAATTTCTTGTTTTCTTTCCTTTGTCATTGTTTTCCCTCCTATATTTAATTTGCCTTAAACTGAATTTAAGAGGAGTATTAATCCTTAAATTAAGTAAAAGGTATAAAATGTTTTGCAACATATATATTTTAGCACATTCTGGAAAAAAAATCAAGCATTTTCAAACACATTTCCAGCTTGTATATTATTTCCTCTTAAAAATTCTAAAATATGCATTTTTTTTGAGTTTTCTGCTTGTACTTCCACAGCTTCTATAATTCCATCTATCGCCTTTATATATAGTCCATTTTTATCCCCTGAAAATAAAACAGTTCCTGGTATAATTTCTCGCATTTTGTATGAATATTCACTTAAATCTGGAAACATATCATACAAAGTTTTTTCTTCTATAACATTAACTTTCCAGAATTTTATTTTTTTTCCATTAATTGTGCTGTATGCTCCCATTATTGGGTTTAATCCTCTTACCAAATTTTTAATTTCTCTTGCAGTCCTGTTTTCCCAATCTATTTGTGCCATTTCCTTTTTTAGCATTGGAGCCATAGAAAATTTATCATTTTGCTTTTCTCTTGGAGCCTCGCCTTTTTCAATTAAATCAACTGTTTCAACTAATAATTTTCCACCTATCTTTGCTAGTCTTGTCCATAATTCTCCTGTTGTTTCATTTTCTCCAATTTCAACCTTTTCTTTTAATATCATATCTCCTGTGTCCATTCCAGCTTCCATAAACATTGTAGTTACCCCTGTTGTCTTGTCTCCATTTAATATTGCCCATTGTATTGGAGCAGCTCCCCTATATTTTGGAAGAAGTGACCCATGCACATTCACAGATCCATATTTGGGTATATCTAGCAATTCTTGTGGTAATATTTTTCCATATGCTACTACGCAAAATAAATCTGGTTTTAGTTCTTCCATTTCATTTATAAACTCTACATTGTCTCTAACTTTAAAAGGTTGATAGATTTTTATATTATGCTCTATTGCATACTCTTTTACAGGTGTTCCCAATACTTTATTTCCCCTTCCTCTAGGTTTATCTATATTTGTAACAACTGCTAAAATATTATTGCCCGCTTGTTGTAAGCTCTTAAGCGATTCAACTGCAAAGTCTGGTGTTCCCATAAAAACTATATTCAAATCAACCCCTCCTTGTTCTCATATTAATTCTTAGGTTCTACATATTCTAATGTGCCTGGTAAAATTTTATCCACAAATAATATTCCATTCAAATGGTCTATCTCATGGCAAAGTGCTTGTGCTAGTAGTTCTTTTGCCTTTATTTTTACTTTTTCTCCATTTTCATTAAGTGCCTCAACTGTAACTTCAGCCGGTCTTATTATTTTTCCGTATTGATTTGGAAAACTTAAGCATCCTTCTTCAACTTCTTGTTTTCCTTTTTCTTTAACAATTGCTGGATTTATTAGTTTCATTGGCCCTTCGTCATCATATAAATCTATTACTATTATTCTCTTTAATATTCCTATTTGTGGTCCAGCAAGTCCCACTCCATTATATTTGTGAAGTGTTTCCACCATATCGTCCAATATTTCTCTTATTTTGTCATCTATACTTTCTACTTCTCTAGATTTTTTTCTTAATATTTCATCTCCATTTTCTCTTACCACTCTTATTGCCATTTTCTTGTTCTATTCCTCCTTAACTTGCATATGCTCCACAAAGAAATTATTTTCAGCTCATATTTGATGGATTTAACGCTATGCTTATTTTTGTATTGTTTTTTTTATATTTATTGTATTCTTCTAACATTCCATTTATAAATTTTACTATATCTTCTCCAAATTTACATTTAATAATCATTCTCCAACGATATTTGTTTTTTATCTTATCTATTGGGGCCGGTAATGGACTATATAATATTACGCCTATATTATCTGTTTTAATTTTTTTCTTTAAATAAGTATGTAATTTTTTTATTGTTTCAATCGTTGTCTTTTCATCTTCTGAAGAAATACCTATTGTTATTATATCGCAAAATGGTGGATATTTCAATTGTTTTCTAAGTTTTATCTCTGTTTCATAAAATAAATCATAATTTTGCTCTTTACTACATTCTATGCTAAAATTGTCTGGATTATATGTTTGTATAATTACTCTACCTTTTTCTTGCTCTCTGCCCGCCCTTCCAGCAACTTGCGTTAAAATTTGAAATGTTTTTTCATTCGCTCTAAAATCATCAATGTTTAAGCTTCCATCTGCAGCAATAACACCTACTAAAGTTACATTTGGAAAGTGATGACCTTTTACTACCATTTGTGTTCCTATTAAAATATCTATATTTTCATTTTTGAATCTATCCAATATTTCTTCATGAGAATTTTTTTTGCTTACAGTATCAACATCCATTCTAATTGTCTTAGCTGTTGGAAACATTTTATTTATTTCCGCTTCCAACTTTTGCGTTCCTGTTCCAAAATATCTAATATTATTACTTTTACATTCTGGGCATATTGTTACAGCATTTGTTTCGAATCCACAATAATGGCATTTTAGCTTATTTGTGTTTAAATGATATGTTAATGTTATATCACAATTTTTACATTTTACAGTATATCCACAATCCCTACACATTATAAATGTAGAAAATCCTCTTCGGTTTAAAAATAAAATTGTTTGTTTTTTATTTTTTAAATTAGTTTCTATTTCGTTGTGTAATTCTCGACTTATCATCGATTTATTTCCAGACAATATTTCTTCTCGCAAGTCTACAACTTTCACATCTGGTAATTTAGAATTATTGGCTCTATTTTTTAATTCTAATAGATTAATCTCTTGCTTTTCTGCTTTAAAATATGTCTCTATATCTGGTGTTGCACTTCCTAAAACAAGGCATATATTATTTTGTCTTGCTATATATCTTGCCACTTCTTTCGCACTATATTTTGGAGTTGTTTCAGATTTATATGAGCTATCATGTTCTTCATCTATTACTATTAGTCCAAGGTTATTTACCGGTGCAAATATAGCACTTCTTGGTCCTATTATAATTTTTGCCTCTCCTCTTTCTATTTTATTCCATTGGTCATATTTTTCCCCAATTGATAGCTTGCTATGTAATACTGCTATCTTATCTTCTCCAAACCTTGCAATAAATCTATCTACTGTTTGTGGTGTAAGTGAAATTTCTGGAACAAGCATTATGCTACTTTTATCATTTTTTAAACAGTTTTCTATTAATTGCAAATAAATTTCTGTTTTTCCAGAACCTGTAACACCATATATTAAAAACTCCGAAAAAAGTTGTTCCTTCATTGCATCATTTATCTTATCATATGCATTTTGCTGTTCTACTGTAAGTTCTTTTTTGGAGCTTTTAGTAGTAACTTTATGAATAAAAGGATTTCTTTCAATTTGTTTTTCTGCTATTTCTACATATCCTTTTTTTTCCAAATTGTCTATAACTGCTTTTGTAGTATCTGTAAACACTTCTATTTCTGTTACAAAAGCTCCTTCATTATCACATAAAAAGTTTAACACCCTTATTTGCTTGTCTGCTTTAATTTTTTTATTTTCTATATCTTTTTCTATTTCTTCTTTATCTTTTTTTAACGTTACATATAACTGTTTTTTTTCTTTAATTCTATTTGTTAAAATTTTAGTTCTTTTTCCCGGTGGCAACATCAATTTTAGGCAATCTGCTATGTTGCAGAAATATCTATTTGACATCCATTCTGCTATCATTATCTTATTTTCATCAATATAGTTTTCTTGTACACTTGAAATATCTTTTAATTTATATTCCGAACTTTGCTTTAGTCCAATAACAAAACCATCTTCCAAAGTCTTCATATTTCCAAATGGCACTAAAACTCTACTACCTATTTTTATTGTATTTTCTAAACTATCAGGTACATTATAGTCAAATGTTTTATTTAATTCCTTTGCATTACTTTGTATAATTACTTCTGCTACCATTTTTATCTTTCCTTAATTTGATTTTATTATAGTATATCATTATCTGTAAAAAATTAAAAGAAAAACACTAATGTTTGTTATTAGTGTTTTATTATTTCCTCAATTATTCTTAATGTTCTATCTAAATCATCATTTTTTATTACATAATCGTACATTCCTATTTTAGATTCTTCATATTCTAATCTATTTAATCTAAGCTCTATTTCCTCTGGGCTTTGCTTATCTTCTCTTGCCTCTAGCCTTTTTCTAAGCTCTTCTTTTGGAACTTTTAAAAATATAGTTACTATTTCTAAATCGTTTTTTAATATTTTTAAAAGATTTTCTACTCCATTTACTTCTATATCCTTTACTATTATTGTTCCATTATTTATTTTTTCATTTAATAGCTTTTTAGAAGTTCCATAGTAGTGTTCATGATGTTTAGAATACTCATATAATTCACCCTGTTCTATCATTCTTTCAAATTCTTGCGTAGTCACAAAATTATATGTTACACCTGGTATGTCATTATTCCTTGGTGCTCTATCTGTGTACGAAGGTAATGATTCTACATTTTTGTTTCTTTTTATTAATTCTTGCTTTACTGTGTCTTTGCCTGCACCAGATACACCTGATAATAATACTAGCATACTACTTTCACCTTTCCTTCTGCTATTTCGTTTGCTGCTAATGTTACTGGTGCTTCCTCATCTACATCAGTTAATATTTCACTTCCTGCTGCTATCTGCCTAGCTCTTTTTGAAACTGCTATAACAAGTTCAAATCTGTTATCTACTCTTTTTAATAATTCTACAACTGTTGGTTTTACCATCATGGTTATCATCTCCTCTTAATCATTTTTTTCTTCTACTATTGTATCATTTGTGTCTTCTTTATCTAGTCTTCCTGCTACTGTTTCTGGTTGCACTGCTGACAATATAACATGTCCAGAATCCATTATTAAAACTGCTCTTGTTCTTCTTCCATATGTGGCATCTACTGCTCTTCCTTCGTCTTTTGCCACTTGAACAATTCTTTTTATTGGTGCCGACTCAGGGCTAACTATTGCTATTATCCTATTCGCTGAAACTATATTACCAAATCCAATATTAATTAATTGCATAAGTCCTCCATTTCCTCAAATCACTTTGAAAAATTTTTGTGATTATTCAATATTTTGTATTTGCTCTCTTATGTCTTCTATTTGTGTTTTTATCTTTATTACTAAATTTATTATATCAATACTTCCAGATTTAGACCCCATTGTATTTGTTTCTCTATTCATTTCCTGTATAATAAAGTCTGCTTTTTTGCCTATAGGATCTTTTTCATCTAATAGTGTTCTAAATTGTTCTATATGGCTTTTAATTCTTGTTATTTCTTCTTCAATTGATATTTTGTCTGAATATATAACTATTTCTTGAGCAAGTCTTGTTTCATCCACAATGTCTGTGTCAAGCATTTCTTTAATTCTATTTCTTAATTTTACTACATATTCTTCTATAAGTCCAGTTGAATTTTGAATAATTTTTGCAACATTCTCATTTATTTCATTTAGTCTTTCTTCCAAATCTAATTTTATTCTTTCTCCTTCTGTCTCTCTCATGTTAACAAAATTGCTTAATGCTTCCTCTAAACACTCATTAAGGTCACTCCATATTTTGTCTTCGTCATCTTCGTCTATTACAATATTTAAAACTTCAGGAAGCTTTGATATTTCCGTTGCTCTTAGTCCACTTGCTATGTTATTTTCATTTGCCAATTCTTCTAATTCTTTTATATACAACCTTGCAATATCTTTGTTTATTAATATATTTTTCCCTTCTATGCCATTATTTATGTATGTTATAAATACATCAATTTTTCCTCTGGAAATCTTATTAGATATGCTTTTTCTTACTCTATCTTCCATACAAAATAAATTTCTAGGGAGTTTAATATTCATATCTAAATATTTATGATTTACAGATTTTATTTCTACAATATATTCTCTACTTTCTTTTTGTAGCTTTGCTCTTCCATATCCAGTCATGCTTTTCATATTTCATTTCCGTCCTTCCAAATATACATTTTTATTCATCTTCTTCATTATCTTTATCTATTATTTCTTTCATTCTATCCATAAAATATTTTTTCTTATTTATTTTGTATATCGTTATACTCTTAACTATATAATAAACAGCAAATACTAAAGAACTTATTGAAGTTACATATATGTATTTATTTTGGCACATTAAATTTATATATATTAAGGACATTGTTGTTATAGCTAACATCAAAAATTCTATTCCGTAAAACATGAATTTCAATTCGTTTTTTTTGTAGGTTTTTTCAAACATAATTATTGCCACAAATAGCCAAGCTATGCTAAAAGCTTTTATGTCTGTTATAAATATACTATTGTTTATATTATAAAAGCCTAAGGTCATAAAAATATAATAAATTACTATTCCCACCGCAATATAAATATTTGGAATAATAAGTTGATATATTTTTTTGATACTTTCTTTTGATATTTTACTTTTATCTCTCAGTTCTTTCCCTACAATTTCTATTTTGGCTTGTTCCTTAATAAGTTCTTTTGGTTCTTTGCTCTTTACATTCTTTATATTTTTTTCTTCGTTTTTTACTTTGTTTTTATTTGTTTTCTTTGGTTCTTCTGTATTTTTTTTATTATTTGTTGTGCTTTTCTTTTTAGTCTGGCTTTTATTGGTACTTATTTTGTTATTATTTTTTGTTGTTTTATTTGACGTGCTTGTTGTTTTTTTGTCTGTTTTTTTATCTGCCATTTTATTATATATTCTCCTTTCACACGGTTACCTTTTTACATTTCCAATTCATATATTATATTACTTATTACAACTATGGAAGCTGTTTCTGTTCTAAGTATTCTTTGTCCCAGCGTTATAGTCTTAGCTCCTACTTCTTTTAATTGTAATATTTCTTTTTTATCAATTCCGCCTTCTGGTCCTATAATAATTGCAATCTTTAAATTATCTGTTTTTTTTATTTTTTGAAGTTCTGTTTTTAATGTGTTGTCTTCTTCATTTTCATATGCTACCAGTACTATATCATATTCATTTATGTTTTCGCAAATTTTTTTAATGTTTGTTGGGATTTCTATTTTTGGAATTATATCTCTGCCACTTTGCTTTGATGCCACTTCTGATATTTTTTGCCATCTTTCTATCTTCTTTTCAACTGTCTTTTGGTCAAATTTTACAATGCTTCTTTCCATCTCTACAGGTATTATTTTTTTTACTCCAAGTTCCACATTTTTTTGTATTATATATTCCATCTTATCTGCCTTAGGAAGTCCTTGATATAATGTAATATTTACCTGTATTTCTGAGTTTGTATTTTCAATTTTTTTAATTTTGCACTTTACATATTTTTTGTCTATTTCATTTATGTTGGCAATATAATTCATTTTAGTGTCCAAATTGCATATTTGTATTTCGTCCTCTTTTTTTAATCTTAATACATTTGCTATATGTTTTACATCTTCTCCTAGTATTGTAATTTCATTGTCTTTTATTTGCTCATTTTTTACAAAAAATTTTGGCATTTCAGAATTCCTTTCCATTGTCTATTGCTTAAAATTATATACCACTTCTCATAATTTGTCTATAAAAAAATTTTCAACGTATAACGGGCGATTAAAATCGCCCCTACATAATTTTGTTTCAATTGTAGGGGGTTTTTAATCGCCCGCCAAATTTATTAGCCAAATAGTCCTTTCTTTTTAACTGGTGGTTGTTCGTTCATTGTCTTTGCTAATTGCAATAATATTTCTCTTTGCTCTTTTGAAAGTCTTTTTGGTACTTGAACTTGTACTGTAAATACAAAGTCTCCATAATAATTACTATTTATATTCTTAAACCCTTTATTTCTAATGGTAAATTTTGTTCCTGGTTGTGTACCTTCTGGTATTATGTATTTTGCATTTGTACCATCTACCATTGGTATTTCTATTTCTGCGCCTAAAGTTGCTTGTGTAAATGTTATTGGTATATCACATATTACATTGTTTCCTTTTCTTGTGAATATGCTATGTTTTTTTATATGAATTGTAATATACAAATCTCCTCTTGGTCCGCCTTTATGACCTGATTCTCCTTCTCCTCTTAGTACTATTGTTTGATTTTCGTCTATGCCTGCTGGAACTTTTACGGTTAATCTTACAGAATTTCTTATAGTTCCTTTTCCGTCTACAATCTGTGCATATTTCTTTTATTACTTCACCTGTTCCATGACAATTACTACATGGTCTAGTTGTTTGCATCTGTCCAAGTATTGTTGTTTGTACTTGTCGTATTTGACCAGTTCCTCCACATACAGAACATTTTTCTGGCTTAGTTCCTGGTTTAGCACCTGTTCCTTTGCAAGTATTACAATTTTCGTTTCGCGATATATTTATTACTTTTTCTGTTCCTAAAAATGCTTCTTCAAAGGTTATGTCTAAGCTATATCTTAAATCTGCTCCTTTTTTTGGTCCAGAATTTGAGCCTTTATTGCCTCTAGAGCCAAAACCTCCGCCAAAAAAAGATGAGAAAATGTCTCCTAAATCTCCAAAGTCTCCAAATCCGTCAAACCCTGATGAACTGTACGAATAATATCCATTACCTCCACCAAAGCCTCCTTGTGGCCCATTATGTCCAAACTGGTCATACATTTGCCTTTTTTGTGAATCAGATAATGTTTCATATGCTTCGTTTACTTCTTTAAATTTAGCTTCTGCTTCCTGTTTATTATCTGGATTTGCATCTGGATGATATTTTTTAGCCATCTTTCTATATGCCTTTTTTATTTCTTCATCTGTTGCATTTTTTTCTACTCCCAATACCTCATAATAATCTTTTTTATCTGACATTTAGTCCTCCTAAATAGAGTTTAGACGTTAGTTATTGGAAGTAAGACAGTCAATCTTACTTCCAACATCTTTCCTCTGATTTTAATCTTGTTTATTGTCTCCATTATTTTCGTTTTCTACTTTGTAATCTGCATCATATACATTTCCATTTTCATCTACTTTTGGTTCTCCCTCTGGCTTAGTTCCTTCTGCTCCTTGGTTTTGTGCAGCTGCTTGAGAATATAATTTTTCTGATACTGCGTAAAATGCTGTTGTCAATTTTTCTGTTGCTGTTTTGATATTTTCTACATCTGTACCCTCTAATGCTTTTTTTACATTTTCTATTTCTGTTTCTACTTTTGCTTTTTCTTCTCCACTTATTTTGTCGCCTAATTCGTCTATTGTTTTTTGAGAATTATATACTAAGCTTTCTGCATTATTTCTAACTTCTATTTCATCTTTTCTCTTTTTGTCTTCTTCTGCATGAGCTTCTGCATCTTTAACAGCTTTTTCAATGTCTTCATCTGTTAAATTTGTACTTGCAGTAATAGCAACTTGTTGGCTATTTCCTGTTGCCATATCTTTTGCAGATACATGAACTATACCATTTGCATCTATATCAAATGTAACTTCTATTTGTGGTACACCCCTTGGTGCTGCTGGAATGCCTGTTAATTGAAATCTTCCTAAAGTTTTATTGTATGCTGCCATTTCACGTTCACCTTGTAATACGTGAATTTCTACACTTGTTTGACCATCTGCTGCTGTTGAAAATACTTGTGATTTTTTTGTTGGTATTGTTGTATTTCTTTCTATAAGTTTTGTAAATACTCCTCCTAAAGTCTCTATACCTAATGATAATGGTGTTACATCTAATAAAACTAAATCTTTAACATCTCCTGAAAGTACTCCACCTTGGATAGCTGCGCCTATAGCAACACACTCATCTGGATTTATTCCCTTATCTGGCTCTTTTCCAGTTATTTTTTTAACTGCCTCTTGCACAGCTGGAACTCTTGTAGAACCTCCAACAAGTAATACTTTGTGTAAATCTGCTGCCGTTATTCCTGCATCTTTTAAAGCATTTTGTACTGGAACTTTTGTAGCTTCTATTAAATCGCTAATTAATTCCTCAAATTTTGCTCTTGTTAATGTAATGTCTAAATGTTTTGGACCATTTGCATCTGCTGTAATAAATGGTAAGTTAATTTGTGTTTGTTGAACACCTGATAATTCTATCTTTGCTTTTTCTGCTGCTTCTTTTAGTCTTTGCATAGCCATTTTATCTGTTTTTAAATCTATTCCATTTGATTTTTTAAATTCATCTACTAAATAGTTCATTATCCTTTCATCAAAGTCATCTCCACCTAATCTTGTATTACCATTTGTAGCTAAAACTTCAAATACTCCATCTCCTATATCTAGTATAGAAACATCAAATGTACCTCCACCTAAGTCATATATCATTATTTTTTGATCTTGGTCTTCTTTATCCATTCCAAATGCTAAAGCTGCTGCTGTTGGTTCATTTATTATTCTTAATACTTCTAGTCCTGCTATTTTTCCTGCATCTTTTGTTGCTTGTCTTTGACTGTCACTAAAATATGCTGGTACTGTAATAACAGCTTGTGTAACTTTTTGTCCTAAATAATTTTCTGCATCTGTTTTTAATTTTTGAAGTATCATTGCTGATATTTCTTGTGGAGAAAATTCATCTCCTTCTATGTTTACTTTTTTGTTTGTTCCCATTTCTCTTTTTATTGAAATTACTGTATTGTCTGGATTTGTTACCGCTTGACGTTTTGCTATCTGTCCAACTAGTCTTTCTCCATTTTTTGAAAATGCAACTACTGATGGAGTTGTTCTATTTCCTTCTGCATTTGGTATTACAACTGGTTCTCCACCTTCCATAACTGCAACACATGAATTTGTTGTTCCTAAATCAATTCCTATAATTTTTCCCATAATAAATTCTTCCTTTCATATTTTTATTTATATTTAAAATTAATAACTTATTTTAATATTAGTAATCATTTACTAATTTAATTTGCTACTACTACCATTGAGTGACGTATTACTTTGTTGCCTAGTATGTATCCTTTTCTATATTCTTCTTTTATTTCTTTTTCTCCCAAATTTTCATCTACTACAGATGCAACTGCTTCATGCAATTCTGGGTCAAAAGTTTTTCCAATTGTTTCTATTTCTTTTACTCCGTTTGATGTTAGTACATCTTTAAGTTGTTTTAGCACAAGTTCTATTCCCTGTTTATAGCTTTCATCTTCTGTTTTTGCAACAACTGCTTTTTCTAAATTGTCAACAACAGGTAGTATTGTTAAAATGACATCTCCTTTTAAAGAATTATATAGAGTTTCTCTTTCTCTTGTACTCCTTTTTTTATAATTTTCAAACTCTGCTGCTACTCTTTTAAGTCTGTCTTCCTGCTCTTCTAATTGTATTTTTTGAGTTTCTATTGTCTTTTTTAGTTCAATAACCTCATCTTCCTTGTTTTCTTCTATCTTCTGTTCTTCCTTGTTTTCTGCCATCTATCTTAACTCCTTTCCTTTATTCTCCATTTAATTTTTTACTAATATATTTCATTACAGAAATAACCTTCGAGTAGTCCATTCGTTTTGGACCTATAATTCCTATTGTTCCTAAATCTCTGTCTTTATATCTATGTTTAAAAGTTATTATGCTAAAATCTTTTAATTGTTCATTATCATTTTCGTCTCCTATATACACATTTATATCTTTGGCAAATCCTGTATTTAGAAGATCTACAACAATATCTTTTGTATCTATTAAATTTATAAAGTTTTTTGCAACTTTTAAACTCTTAAATTCTGGCAATTCAAATGCTTTATTAGCTCCTTCTAAATATATCTTGTTTTCCTCACTGATTACCTTGTTTAGTTGTTCCATAACTGGTTTTATTACTTTTAAGCTATAATTCATTTGAGAAAATATATATTCTTCTAATGGTCTATCTATTTCTTCTAATGGTTTACCTTTTAATTTATTGTTAAATATAAATGTTAAAGTTTTTACTTGCTCTTCTGAAATATCTTCGTCAAATTTAATTATAGTTTCTTTAATAATTCCTGTGTCTGTAAGAATTATAGCCATCAACATTCTTTTGCCCAAGAGTACAAATTTAACTTCTTCTATATTTTGCAAATTGTTTTTTGGTCCTATTGCAACTGTAGTATAATGTGTAATTTCAGAAAGTGTGTTAGTTGCAATTTTAGTCAATTCTTCCATTTCATTTACTCTTGTTTCAAGTTTAGATTTTATATATTTTATTTCTTCCAAACTTATATTATCTTCTTTTAGTAGTTCGTCTACATATAGTCTATAACCAAGCGCTGATGGAACTCTGCCACTGGAAGTATGTGGTTTATCTAGGTATCCCTCTTTTTCTAAATCTGCCATTTCGTTTCTTATTGTCGCACTACTATAATTCAAACTATATTTTCCCGCTATCGAGCCAGAACTTACTGGTTCTGCGGATTGTATGTATTCATCTATTACTGCCTGTAATATTTTTTTCTTTCTTTCATCTAACATACTTATTACCACCTGTTTTTAGCACTCTCTCCTTTTGATTGCTAAACTTTATATATATTATATCCAAAATTAGCAATTGTCAATACTAATTGCTAATTTTTTTGTGAATTTTTGGACACATAAATCCTATTATTTTTCTAATTGTCTTATACAAAAAAGACCATCACTTTTTCCATTTGTTGATAGTCTTCTTTTACTTATATAAAATTCTAAATTATATATCCATTTGACTTCCTAAAAATGTAGCTGCAGATTGTGCAACTTTCTGCTCAACTTCTGTCATTTTTGTATTATTATCTTTTGATAATAGTATAACACTTCCTATTGCATCTCCATCTGAAATTATTGGATATACTATTTGTGAATTATATTTTCTTTCCCATTTATCATTTTTTGTAATTGGAATTGATATGTTATTATTATCTCTACTTGCATAGTTTTCTTTTTCATCCATTATTTTTTCTAATTCTTCGCTTATACCCTGTTCATAAAATTCTTTTTTTGACGTCCCAGAAACAGCTATTACTGTATCCTTATCTGTTATACAGGCAATATGTCCAGTAGTTTTTGCCAAAGTTTCTGCATATCCTGCTGCAAATTCAGATAGTTCGCCTATTGGAGAATATTTTTTTAATATTACTTCTCCTTCTTTATCTGTAAAAATCTCTAATGGGTCTCCCTCTTTTATTCTTAGAGTTTTTCTTATCTCTTTTGGAATAACAACTCTTCCTAGGTCATCTATTCTTCTAACTACTCCTGTTGCTTTCAAAATCTTCCCTCCTTTTTTGTTTTATAGTTTTATTATTGTTTTTTATGTCAATTTTTATTCATAATTTTGCATAAAGAGGAAAACGTTTTAATCTTTTGCAAGTGTGATTACACCAATTTCTTGAGTTTGATTTTGTTTTAGTTTTCTAGCAATTTCATTAACCGTACTTCCTGTTGTATATATGTCGTCTAATAAAAGAACCTTTTTATTTTTTACTTCTATTGGTTTATTTATTTCATATATATCTTCTACATTTTTTATTCTTTCTAGTTTATTTAACTCGCTTTGTGGTTTATTATCTTTCTTTTTTATAATTATATCTGTCCATATGTCTTGGTTTAATTTTTGTGCTAATTCATTAGCCACTAATTCGCTCTGATTATATCCTCTCTTCTTTTTTCTTTTTTTACTTATTGGCACAGGAATTATTACATCGTATTTTTTTATAAAATTGCATGTTTTTTTATCACTTAAAATAATTTTTGCAAACATTTTATATAGGTATCCTTTATCTTCAAACTTATACTCTATTATTTTATTTCTTATTATTCCTTCATATCTAAAAATATATAAGTGTTTAGAAAAGTTTCTGTTATTATACTCATTAATAACGCACTTTTTAATTTTTTTAATATTCTCGTAGCAATTATTACATATGTAATTCTCATTTATTTCCCCGCACATTCCACATATTGGTGGAAAAAAATAATCGAGGGCACTATTAATAAAGTTCATTGTAAACCTCCTTTAATTGCCCCCGATTTATAATATTTTATTAATTACCTTTTTATATAAAAAATAATTATATTTAATTGGTTTTTAATTTATACTGCAATCCCGTATTTCTTTTTTTGCTATCTGTATTTTTTATCATAAATTCTATAATATTCTTATTTCCTATTATTATTAAAAGTTTTTTTGCTCTTGTCATTCCTGTGTATAATAGATTTCTTGTTAAAAGCATTGGAGAAGACTGAGATATTGGCATTAATACCACATCAAACTCACTTCCGTTGTGCCTTATGTACTGTTATAGCGTATGCATGTTCTATTTGGTCCAAGTCTGTATATTGGTACCATGCTACCTTTTCATCGTCGAATTTTATTTTTATTTGTTTCTCTGATTCGTTTATTTTTATAATTGTGCCAAATTCTCCATTAAACACTCCGCTTCCATATTCTACTTCATCATTATTTTTTTCCCAATAGATATCATAGTTATTTTTTATTTGCATTATTCTATCATTTTCTCTAAAAATTATGTCTCCATATTTTTTCTCTTTCTTCTCTTCTTGGTATGGATTTATTTTTTCTTGTAGCAATTTGTTTAATTCTTTTGTTCCAAGTTCTCCTTTTTTTGTAGGTGTTATAACTTGTATACTTTTTAAAAAGTCATAATTACCATATTTTTTTAATCTACCTGTACTTAAAGATATAACATTGTCCAGTATTTTTGTTTTACTATTTTCACTTATATAGAAGAAGTCTTCCAAAATATCTTTTTCATATTCTGTACCTATAAAGCTTTTTCCCTCATTTACTTTATGTGAGTTTAATATTATTTTGCTTTTTGCTGCCTGTCTAAAAATTTTATTTAGTACTATTGTAACTATTGCTTCCGAATTAATTATATCTTTTAATACGTTTCCTGGTCCTACTGATGGCAACTGATCCACATCTCCTACTAGTACTAATTTACTGCCTTGATAAATGCCCTTTACCAGATAATTCATTAAGAACAAGTCTACCATTGAAACTTCATCTACTATTATAATATCTGCATCTATTGGGGTTATTGCTAAGTCAGTATTTATATTCTGACTATCATCTGATACTATTTTTCCTAATTCTAGCAGTCTATGTAATGTTTTGGCATCTTCTCCCGTGGTTTCCGACATTCTTTTAGCTGCTCTACCTGTAGGAGCGCAAAGTACCACCTTTTTTCCCTCTTGCTTATACAATTCTAATATTGTTTTAATTATAGTAGTTTTACCAGTACCTGGTCCACCTGTAATGACACAAACATTATTATCATTAATTGCTCTAACTGCCTCTAATTGTTTTTCAGATAGTTCTATATCTGAATGCTTTTCTAATGTTTTTATTTTTCTGTCAAATCCATTTATTTTTTTTATATTTCTGCCTTCTTTTAAGCTTATTAATTTATTAGCAATATTTTTTTCTGCGTTATAAAATTCTTCTAAGTAGACCCATTCTTCCAGCTTTTCACCATTTTCTCTTTCTTCTATTATAATTTCATTTTTAGCTTTTAAATTTATTATGTTTTCCTCAACGTACTCTCCGTTTACACCTAATAAAGTACTAACAAACTGTACCAAATTTTCATATGCCACTGTACTATGTCCGTTATATGTTGAAAGTCTTAAGGCATGCTTTATACCACTTTTAATTCTTTTGTCATTATTATATTCTATACCTATCCCTAGAGCCATTTTATCAATTTGTGTAAAATCAACTTTGTTTACCAAGTCAACCAATATATATGGATTGGCTTCAATTTCTTCTATTGCATTTGTTCCCAATGTTTTATAAATTTTTTCTGCGCTTTGTGGCCCTACTCCAAATTTATCTAAAAATCCAACTAATTGCCATATTTCCCAATTTGCTATAAATTCTTCTGCTATACTAATTGCTTTTTCTTCTGTAATTCCTTTAATGTTTGATAGCATTTTAGGCTCAAATTTAAATATATTTATTGTTTCTTCTCCAAATGTTCCTACTATTTTTTTTGCTGTCGCTGGTCCAATTCCTTTTATAGTTCCATTGGCTAAATATCTTTCTAGTGCATCTAAAGTCTGTGGCATTATTTTTTCAAATGTTTCTATTTTAAACTGCCTTCCATATTCTTGGTGTTCTATAAACACACCATTAACTTTTAATGTATCTCCTGAATTTATAAAAGGCAAATACCCTACCACTGTTGTCTCTTCTTCTGATGTTTTAAAAGTAGCTATTGTATAACTATTAATTTCATTTTTATATATTATGTCTTGTACTTCTCCTTTTATTTCCACCTAAATACCTCTTCCTTATAGCTTATTGTTATATTGTAGAACAAGATTTTTTATTGTCAAATACTATATTTCTATTCTCTTATTAAATTTTTCTTCAATTATATTTCTTATTTTTTTGTTTTTATCACTTGTTAGGTTTGGATCCTCTTGTTGTATTTTTATGGCAATGCTTTGAACTCTTTTTAATATTTCCATATCTTCAAATAAATTTGCTATTTTGAATTCTGGTATTCCGTGTTGCTTAGTACCAAAAAACTCGCCAGTTCCTCTTAGTTCTAAGTCTTTTTCTGCTATTACGAACCCGTCATTTGTTTTTTGCATAATTTCCATTCTTTGCTTTGCAACTTGAGTAGTTGTATTATATTTTAAAATACAATATGACTGTTTGTCTCCTCTTCCAACACGTCCTCTTAATTGATGAAGTGCAGCCAATCCAAATCTTTCTGCACTTTCTATTATCATAAGTGTTGCATTTGGCACATTTACACCTACTTCTATTACAGTTGTAGAAATTAATACATTTATTTTTCCCTCTTTAAATTCTTGCATTATCCTTTCTTTTTCTTTTGGTTTCATTTTTCCGTGTATATATTCTACTCTGTAATCGGTTAAAGTTTTTTTATATTTTTCTGTAGTTTCTATAACAGACTTTGCATTTATTTCTTCATTTTCTTCTACTAATGGACATACAACATATGCTTGTCTACCATCTTGCAAGTTTTTTAGTATAAATGCATTTATTCTTTCTTCCATACTCTTATTTACTGCATATGTTTCTATCTTCTTTCTATTTGGTGGTAACTCATCTATTATTGATATGTCTAAATCCCCATATAATATAAGTGCTAAAGTCCTAGGTATTGGTGTAGCGGTCATTACTAAGACATCTGGGTTGTTTCCTTTTGCCACAATTGTTCCTCTTTGTCTTACGCCAAACCTATGTTGCTCATCTGTGACTACTAAACCTAATTTGTTAAATTCTACATCTTCAACTAGAAGTGAATGGGTTCCTATTAAAATATCTATTTCGCCACTTTTTATCTTGTCTAATATTTCTTTTCTTTTCTTCTTACTAGTTCCACCTAATAATATTTCACATTTTATGTTATACTGGTTCAATATTTTGTTAAATTCTTCTAAATGCTGTGAAGCAAGTATTGCTGTTGGTGCCATTATCGCTACTTGATATCCACTTTTTACAGCTTTATATGCCGCAATAATTGATACTATAGTTTTACCAGAACCCACATCGCCTTGCAGTAGTCTATTCATTGGTTTACTTTTTTCCATATCTCCATCTATTTCTTCTAGCACTCGCAACTGTGCTTTTGTTAATTTAAATGGCAGTTCATTTATTACATTTGACATTTTTACTGTTTCAGGAAAGCTTATTCCTTCATCTTGTGTATTTTCTTTCTTTAAATTCAATAAAGCTATTTGCATTCCCAAGAGTTCTTCAAAAACAAGTCTTGTGCGTGCTTTTTGGTATTCTTCAAAATCTTTTGGAAAATGTATTTGTTTAATTGCATTATTTAAATCTAGTAAGTTATATTCTTTTAGTAAATATTCTGGTAAAGTTTCCTCCAAATTTTCATTAATCAACGAAAGTCCATTTTCTATTGCTCTTCTTATACTCCCTTGTGTCAGACTGTATGTAGAAGGATAAATAGGTATTATCTTTCCCGTGTTTTTATTTGTTTCATTATTGTCAAATACAGGATTTAATATTTCTATTTTTCCATATTTTACAGATGCTTTTCCAAAAAAACTATATTTGCATCCTATCTCAAATTTACCCTTTAAATATTTTTGGTTAAACCAAGAAATAACACAACTTCCTGTTTCATCTCTGACAATTAGTTTTTCTATAACCATATTTTTTCTTATTCTTACTTCTGATATCTTAGAAATTGCAATTGCCTCAATTAAAGCTTCTTCTCCATCAACAAGCTGTGATATCTTTTTGGGCTTACTTCTGTCTTCATAATCTCTTGGAAAATATGTAATTAAATCTTCTAATGTGTATATATTCAACTTTTGTAGCAGTACCGCTCTTTGCGGTCCTACACCTTTTATATATTGAACACTTTGCTTCAAATCTATCATTTTATTCTCCATTTTACAAATCTTTGTTCTACCCAATTATATCAAATAGTTTTCCTAAACACAAGAATTATAGTGTATTTTTTATATTAAAAAATAATTCTTCGTCAAATAGTTATTATATGGTGAATATATTTTAGCCTTTGTTGAATATGTAATTAAGGGATGTCCCAAATTGTGCATTTTGGACATTTAGGGACTGTCCCCAATTGGTCATTTTCTTATTTCTGCTCCGTTTTTTGTTAGGTTTGCTATTATTTTTTCTAATATGTTGTTTATTTCTTCATCTGTTAATGTTCTATCATTTGCTCCAAATTCTAATGAATATGCTATACTTTTTTTGTTTTCTTCTATACCTTTACCGGTGTATACGTCAAATACCTCTGTATTTAATAGTAATGAACCTGCTGATTTTTTTATTAGTGTTGCTATTTCTTGTGCTTCTACTTCCTTGTTTGTTATAATTGCTAAATCTTTTTTTATGCTTGGGTATTTTGAAATTTCCTTATATTTCATTTTGCCCACTTTTTTTGCCAACAGTTTTTCTAGATTTATTTCAAATACGTATACATTTTCTTTTACTTTTTGAGGATGTATTTTTCCAATTATACCAACAATATCATTATTTACAGAAATTAATGCTGATTGTCCTGGGTGTAACTCTTTTGGCAAGTTTTCTTTTATTACAAAACTATACCTGTTTCCATAACCTAAATAGTCTAATAATTCTTCCACTATTCCTTTTATAATATAAAAGTCTACTTGTTTTTTTTCTATTCCTAAATAATAATTACCTGTCATTAATCCTGCTATTTTGTTTTCTTCTCCATATTCCTCGTCTTTTTTATAAAATGTTTTTCCTATTTCAAAGATACATACGTCTTTGTTATAATGTGATTTGTTATATTCATATATTTTTAGTAAAGAAGGTATTATGCTATGTCTTAATGCATTTCTTTCTTCTGTCATTGGTGCTAATAATTTTACAACTTCTGGGTTATCTGTGGTAAAATCATTTGCTTCTTTTTCATTTACTAATACATATGAAAGTGTTTCGTTTAAACCTAAGTCTATTAATTTATTTCTAATTTGTCTTTTTGTTTTATCATAACTTCCAAGTTTTGTTGGAGTCATTGGAAGTTTTCCCTTTATGTTATTTACCCCATATATACGGCCAACTTCTTCTATTAGGTCTTCTTTAATATTAACATCTATTCTTCTTCTAGGTACTTCTACTATTATTTTTTCTTCTTTTTCTTCATAGCCAAATCCTAGTCTTTCAAATATATCCAATACATCTTTTTTTGATATATCTGAACCTAGTAATGAGTTTATATTATTATAGGTAATTTCTATTTTTTTATTAGACAAGTCCGTGGTATCATATTTCTCTAATCCTCCAACTATTTCTGCTCCTGCATATTTTTGCAATAAATTGCAAGATCTTTCTATTGCCATATATGTCCTATTTGGATCTAATCCTTTTTCAAATCTATTACTTGCTTCACTTCTTAGTATTTCCTTTGATGTCATTCTTATTTTTACTGGGTTAAAAATAGCAGATTCTATTATAATATTTTTTGTATTTGTTGTTACTTCTGTTTCTAAGCCTCCCATTACACCAGCTAATCCTATTGCTTTTTCTCCATCAGATATAACAATGTTTTCTTCTGATAAGATTCTCTCTATTCCATCTAGTGTAGTTAGCTTTTCTCCATTTTTCGCCATTCTTACTTCAAGTCTTCCTTTTAATGTATCTGCGTCATAAAAATGTAATGGTTGACCTGTTTCCAACATTACATAATTGCTTATGTCTACAACATTATTAATTGGTCTTATTCCAGAAGCTATCAATCTATTTTTTATAAATTCTGGGCTTTCTTTTATTGTTACATTTTCAACTTTTTTTACTAGTAACATCGAACAATTTTCTGTTTCTACTTTTATATTAAATTCATCAGTTATATTTCTGTTATTTTCATCATATTGTAAATCTATATTTTTTACTTTTTTATTATATATTGCTGCAACTTCATGTGCCATACCAAGTACACTTAATAAGTCGCCTCTATTTGCTGTTAACTCAAAGTCTATAATTTCGTCATCCATTTTTAAATATTTTATTGGGTCTTCTCCAACAGGTGCTTCTTGCGGTAATTCATGTATACCTTCTTTATCCTCTGGACTCAAAAATTTACTTTCCAAGCCCAATTCTGCCATAGAACATAGCATTCCATTAGATTCTTCTCCACGTATTTTTCCTGCTTTTATAGTAATTCCTCCTGGCAGATTTGCTCCTGGTAATGCAACTATTACTTTTAATCCTTTTCTTACATTTGGAGCTCCACATACTATTGGTAATACTTGCTCTCCTACATTTACTTTACATATATGTAAATGGTCAGAATCTGGATGTGGCTCACATTCTAGCACTTCCCCTATTACTAAATTTGTAGCATTTATTAATCTCTCTGCAGAATCATATTCGTTGCCTACATTTGTCATGTCTTCTGCCAATTTTTTTGTGTCTACATCTATATCAACATAATCTTTCAAAAAATTAATGCTTAATTTCATTTCCTTCATCCTTTCTGTCGAATTGACTTAAAAATTTTACGTCATTTGTATATAACAAACGAATATCTGTAATTCCATATTTAAACATGGCTAGCCTATCTAATCCTGTTCCAAATGCAAAACCTGTATATATTTCTGGGTTATATCCGTTCATTTTTAATACATTTGGATGGACCATACCAGAACCTAATATTTCTATCCATCCTGTTTGTTTGCAAAGATTGCATCCTTTACCTCCACACTTAAAACAACTAACATCTATTTCATAAGATGGTTCTGTAAATGGAAAATAACTTGGTCTAAATCTCAATTCTGAATTTTCTCCTAACATTTTTTTAACAAATATTTCCAATGTTCCTTTTAAGTCTGCCAAAGATATATTTTTGTCAATTACTAGTCCCTCTACTTGACCAAATTGATGTGAATGTGTTGCATCATCATCTCTTCTATATGTTTTTCCTGGGCATATCATACGTATTGGTGTTTTTTCTGTGTTTGCCATCATTGTCCTTGCTTGAACAGAAGATGTTTGAGTTCTTAATAAATATTCAGATGTTACATAAAAGCTATCTTGCATATCTCTTGCAGGATGACCTTTTGGTAGGTTCAATCTTTCAAAGCAATATTCGTCTGTCTCTAATTCTGGTCCATCAACCACATCATATCCCATAGAAACAAATATATCTTCTACTTCTTCTATGATTCTATTAACAGGATGTTTGCTACCCCTTCTTATTTTTGTACTTGGCAATGTAATATCAATTTTTTCTGTTTTTAACTTTTCTTCCATTTCCTTATTTTTTAGTTCTTCTTCTTTTTGTTTTAAAATAAGTTCTATTTTTTCTCTTACTTCATTTACTAAGCTTCCTATTATTGGTCTTTCTTCTGGCGAAAGTCCTCCCATGCCTCTTAAAATGGCTGTAAGTTCGCCCTTCTTTCCCAAATATTTTACTTTTGTTTCTTCTAATGCTTTAACATCTTGAGAAAGACTAATTTCTTCTATTGCGTTATTTTGAATTTGTTTAATTTGCTCTTCCATAATATTTTCCTTTCCTTTAATAATAATTGTTAGTATTCCACATATTTTATACTATTCAAAAAACCAGTTCTATCCCTGTTAGGACGAACTGGCTCGTGGTACCACCTAATTTTGTTAATAATTAACCTCTAAGCTATAACGTAGCAATCGTTTGCTCCTACTTATTTTCAAAGCAAAACCAAAAAAGTGAATTTTCTGTAAAAAAATATATAATGGTTTTCAGCTTCCCCATTTTCTCTAAAATATACTTTACTTTTTACATACTTTGCTTTTTTAATGGCATCTATCTAAATACTCTTATATATTACCACATCTGCAAACCTAATTCAATAGTTTAGGTAAATAAATTACTCATAATACAACCTCTACGCGAATACAATTTAACAAATGTAATTCGTATAGGGGGTTTTTCATTTGGGTAAATTTTACATAGAAGAACGTGCTGTAGATTTAGCACATTATATTATAGATACTGGAGATACTGTAAGAGGTGCTGCTAAAAAGTTTGGTATTTCTAAGAGTACAGTACACAAAGATGTAAGCGAAAGATTAAAAAAAATAAACCCTGCTTTATTTTTAGAAGTTAGAACAATTTTGGATGAAAACAAAGCTGAAAGGCACATACGTGGCGGCATGGCAACCAAATTAAAATATAGTCATAAGTCTAATATATGACAAAAGAAACTGCCTAAACAGTTTCTTTTATTTTTTACTAATTGTTTCTAAAGTTATTTCTGCTTTGTTTTCTTGCTTTTCTGCATTCTGGGCATCTTTGTGGTTCATTTGTAAAACCTTTTTCAGCATAAAATGCTTGTTCACCTTCAGTGAAAACAAACTCTGCTCCACAGTCTTTGCATACTAATGTTTTATCTGCCATAATGTGTTACCTCCTTCTTATTTTTTGACATTTAATATTTTTGACACATTGACACTTTTTTGTTAAAAAAGAAGGAAATAGTCCACAAAATAATTAAATTCAATTTAAGCTTTTTTCAAAGCCACAATTAGTATAACATAAACCTATTAATAAAACAACTAAAATTTTTATTTTTTTACGATCCGGTTGATTTATACTTCCTTATTCCTATATTCCATATTATATAACATGGAATAATAAATAGAGTTGAAATTATTGGAAAAAATATATACATTTTATTGTTTGTTCTTCCTATTATGTACAAAAATGGGTAATAATCAACCAATGCTAAGGGCAATATATATGTAAAAAAATCTTTAACCCATTTATGATATATATCCAAGGGATATTGTGTTAAATCTCTTGCACCATCTGTAAATATGTTTGTTATTTCCAACCCCTGCGTAGTAAAAAACGTTATCCCTGCTTTAAGTACAAATAGTGCTGAATATATTATAGTTGTACCCACTGCCATTAATATTAAAGTAACTATTTTATCAGTTGTCCATAAAGAAGGATTTTTGCTTATTACCCAAATTGCAATTGCTATTGATATTATACATCTTCCAAATTTTGAAAACTCCATTTTTATTCCTAATATCTGTAAAATAAGATTCCTAGGCCTTACCAAAGCTCTATCAAATTCTCCATTTGAAATCATTTTGTCAAACTGGTCAAATGCTCTGAAAAAACATTCTGCAATTGAAAATCCTAAAAAAGAAATAGCAAAACAAATTAAAACTTCATCAAATGTATATCCATTAACATTACCAAATTTATTGAATAAAAACATTATTGCTAAAAGAGAAAATATTGATGTGGCTGTTTGTCCAAAGCAAGATATTATAAATGTTTTCCTATATTCAAGTATTGATTTTAATTGCATAGAAAAATATTTTAAATATAATTTCAATTTACATCCCCTCCTAACCACCTTGTACTACTATTTTTGAAAGTTGTCTATTCATTAGTTTTTTTCCTAGTATAGTTAAAACTATTAACCACAATATTTGTAGCACTATTATTTTAAATATTTCTTGTCCATCTGCTATATATCCATTATATATGTTAAATGACACATTTTCCATATAATAAAATGGCGTTAATTTCAATATTTTTACCATATAGTCCGGCATAAAAGCTATTGGTATTGCAGCTCCTGTGCAAAATTCCATTATAAGCCTGAATGTAAGTTTTATTCCTTGTGAAGTATTTGCCTTCATTACTGCTATATACATTATCATTACATATGCTAATATTAACCCCAATGATAATATTAATGTTATTAAAAATAAAATAAATGCTCCAAAATTAACTGGTGCAGTTAATCTGTATTGATTAAAAAAAGGCATTGCACAAATCACAAATATTGGTAATGCTCTTAATGAAACTGCTGCTATCTTTTTTCCCAATGTTTTCGCGTGCCATATATAGTATAAGCTTACAGGCTTTACCAACTCTATTGATATTCCACCTGTTCGACACATTTCTATAACATCTTTGTCAACAGAACTAAAGCTAAATATTAAAAGGAAAGCCTGATGTAGCCATATATATGTACACATTTGTGGAATAGTATATGTATTAGCACTTCCATTATTTAAAAAAGAAGTATATAACATTATAAGCATTCCACCCCAAGCAAATTGTGTTAGTATCCCTGAAAATGCTGCTAGTTTGTATTGTATTTCATTTAAAAACTTAATTCTAAAATATGCTAAATAAATTTTTATCTTCTGAATAACATTTATATAATTTCTTAAAAATTTTATTTTCCTTGAACTCATCATAAAAAATATCTCCTTTCTCTTATTTCATTAAATTTGATATTCTTTATATAAGTTTGCAACAACGTCGTCTATATCTGTATTTTTAATTTCCATGTCTAGCACTTCTAAGGAGCTAGATATAAAGGAAATTGCATCTGTTAGTTTTATTTTATTTTCATCTACCATTATTTTTAATTCATTTGCACTTTTTTCTACAATTTGCATCCCCAGTGGCATTTCTAAAGCTTTTCCTTTATACTTTATATTTATAATCTTATGACTATATTTTTTTATTAAATTATTAAAACTTCCATCTAGTAGAAGTTTGCCTTTTCCTATTAATATAACTCTTTTAGTTAATGCTTCTATGTCTCCTGTATCATGAGTTGTAAGAATTATTGTTGTATTTTTTTCTTTGTTAATCTTTTTCACAAAATCTCTTACAGCAATCTTAGAAATACTGTCTAACCCAATTGTAGGTTCATCCAAAAAAACTATTTTAGGCTCATGTAAAAAAGCTGCAGCGATTTCGCATCTCATTCTTTGACCTAAACTCAATTGCCTTGTAGGTGTTTTAATTATTTCTTTAATATTGAGCATTTCCACAAGCATATTTTTTTGTCTTTTGTATGTTTCATCTGAAATTCCATAAATCTCTTTTATTAATTCAAAAGAATCTTCTACAGGAACATCCCACCACAATGCTGATCTGTTTCCAAAAACTACCCCTATGTCTTTTACATATTTTTTTCTGTCTTTATATGGAATTAATCCATTTATTTTGCATATTCCAGAATCTGGTGTTAATATTCCACACATAATCTTAATTGTAGTGGACTTTCCTGCCCCGTTAGGACCTATATATCCGAACCATTTCTCCTTCGTGTATTTTAAAAGATATATTGTCTAATGCATTTATCTTTGTGTATTCTCTTTTAAAATAACTCTTAAATGCATTTTTTAGTCCTGCATTTCTTTTTGCCACCTTGTACGTTTTAGTAATGTTTTCTAATTCAATCACTTTTAATACCTCTCTTTCTTAAAATAATTAGATATTTTTAGTATGAATATTTATTACTTTTTTGGGCAGTATCCTCCTTTCTATAGTTTTGCCACGGAAAAAATACCAAATATAAAGATGTACAATTTTATCTTTACATTTGGTATTATATGATTTTCTTAATATCTCCTGCATCACTTTTAAGTCATTTAATGTTTTATAGTATTTCTGACAAAAATCATATAATCCTATAAAATAGAGTTGACTTCTGGTTCGGAATGTTACAGGTTCTCTCTATAATAATCGACAAGCAACATTTTAACATCAGGTATTGTTTTTGTCAAGCACTGTTCAAGAAATTTTTAATAATCTTATTCTTCTGCTATTACTTTTGCAATTTTATATATCAACTTTTGCTTTTGAGGTGATACATTTTCCAAAATAGAGTTAAATTCTAAAGATAAGTATTCTTGAGATGTATTAGATGCTCCATTTAATATATACCCTTCTGAAACTCCTAGTATATCACATAATTGGCTTAATCTTTTTAAATTAATATGAGACTTCCCTCTTTCTATCTTACTTAAAAATGCTACTGAAACATCTAACTTTTCAGCTAAATTTTCTTGAGTATATTTTTTATTTACCCTTGCCTCTTTTAATCTTTCTCCTATAATATTGTAATCTAATGCCATTCTGATCCCTCCTTTGTAAAATATAGCACTTATAAGTATAATTTGACAGATACAATAATATTAATATTGACGCAGTAGTTAATAGTGCAGTATCAGTAACATTTTGGTGACTATGTTAATACTCATTATTCCAATTATATGTTTTTTTATTCATTTTTTGTTATTTTCATTAATCCAATTATATCTATTTCTAATTTTTGTGTCAATACACATTCCTTCTTCAAAAATAATTAGGCAATTTGCTCAATTAGGGACAGTCCCCAATTAAGCAAATGGAACATTTGGAGACTGTCCCTAATTGGGATAATTTTTTTCATTTTTCTTCATTTTTCTATTGAATTTATTTTTTTTTTGATATAGTATATAGTAAATTAATGTGTTATTCGGAGGAAGAAATGCCAAGAGTTGCAAAAGATAAAGTTGAAAAAGATATAATTGAAAATGTAAAAACAGTAGGAGAAGCGCCTAAATCTAGTAATAGAACTAAAAAAAGTGCTTCTGTTAAAGCTGTGGAAAAAGATAATAATCCTAAAAAAACTAAAAATAAATCTACGTCAGATGTTGCTAAAAAAGGTTCTTCCTCAAAGGAAACTAAAACTACTAAAAAAGCTACTGATAAAAAAAATTCTGCCAGAAGGTCTTCTACCACTTCTAAAACCACTAGAAAGAAAAAAGATACTACTAAACCTGATATAATAGAATATTATGATTTACCTTTTAGATATAATCAAACTACTGTAAAGATTCTTGCCCAAACACCAACAAATCTTTTTATATATTGGGATATTTCTGATGCAGATAAAAACAAGCTTATTGATACTTATGGAAATTATTTTTTCGAGAACACTAAACCTGTTTTAATTATTACAAATGAAACTATGAATTATACTTTTGAAATTGATATAAATGATTTTGCAAATAGTTGGTATTTGCATGTAAAAAATAGTAATTGTAAATATAAGGTTGAACTTGGGAGACGACCTATAACCCACGAAATTGTAATTCCTAATAATTATGTATATATTAGTTCTTCTAACGCTATGGATGCTCCAAATGACCATATATTATTTGATGAATTACAGCAAAATGTATTTTTTAAGAATGTTAAAACCAATGTTGTTACTGAGAAAAACATTTTGACTATATCTCACTTAATAAATATGGGAAAATTATATAATATATATGAGTTATATAAGAAAATGTATAAAGATGAATTTAATTGTGATGATTTTGGTACAAACCTATCTTCTTCACAAAGTTCAAGTAGTTTTATTTAATATACAAGGAGATTTACTATGATACAAAATAAAGGATATGTAAGCTTTGTATTACATGCACACTTACCATTTATACATCATCCAGAAAGCGAAGATTATTTAGAAGAACAGTGGTTATATGAAGCAATATCTGAAACGTATATTCCACTTCTTACTAATTTTAAAAAATTGGAGGAGGAAAAGGTTGACTTTAGAGTTACTATGTCGCTTACTCCCCCTCTTCTTAATATGTTTGACAATAAGTTATTGCAAAAAAGATATATAAAATATTTAAAAAAGCATATTGAATTAGCTGAAAAAGAAATTGTAAGGACTAAATTTGACCATAGACTAAATAGCTTAGCTCAATATTATTATGATAGATATTCTAGTGATTTGCATATTTACCAAGATATATACAAGTGTAATTTGATTGATGCTTTTAAGCATTTTCAGGATATAGGTGTACTAGAAATTATCACATGTGGTGCTACACATGGTTATTTTCCTATATTATATTTGCAAGAGCAAACTGTTAAGGCTCAAATAGCTGTGGGTGTACAAACATACGAAAAATACTTTGGCAAAAAGCCAAATGGAATTTGGTTACCTGAATGTGGATATATTCCTGAAGCAGATAAATACTTAAAGGAATTTGGAATTAAATATATAATTACAGAAACTCATGGTATTTTATATGCTAACCCAACTCCTTTATATGGTACATTTGCACCTATTGTTTCTCCTGATGGAATTATTGCTTTTGGTAGAGATATAGAATCTTCTAGGCAAGTATGGAGCTCTATTAATGGATATCCTGGTGATTTTAATTACAGAGAATTTTATAGAGATATTGGCTATGATGCCGACTATGACTATATTAAACCATATATAGCATCTAATGGTGCAAGAGTTCATACTGGCATTAAGTATCACAGAATAACCGGAAAAGATGGCGGAGAAAAAGATTTATACAATGTTCAATGGGCAAAAGATTCGGCAGAAAGGCAAGCTGGTCACTTTTTGGATTCTAGAACTAAACAAATACAAAATCTTGCCCCTCTAACAGCTAATCCTCCTATTGTTCTATGTCCTTATGATGCTGAGCTTTATGGACATTGGTGGTATGAAGGACCATATTGGTTATATATATTGTTTAAAAAAGTGTATTATGATCAATGCAATTTCAAATTAATTACTCCAAGTGAATATATTGAAAAATATCCTATAATGCAAATATCTACTCCTTGCCGTTCAAGTTGGGGAGCTAATGGTTATAGTGAAGTTTGGTTAAATCAAACTAATGATTATGTACATAGGCATTTACACACTGCTGGAGAAAGAATGATTGAATTAGCTCACATGTTTCCAAATGAAAAAAACAAATTAAAAAAATCTGCTTTGAATCAGTGTGCTCGTGAACTTTTACTCGCTCAAAGCAGTGATTGGCTATTTATTATAACAAATGGTACTATGGTTGATTATGCAAAAAAAAGAATTAAAGACCATATTGGTCGTTTTACCAAATTATATTATCAGTTAAAAGATGATAATATAGATGTACAATTTTTAAAAACAATTTCAAAACAAGACTGTATTTTTCCAGAAATTGATTATATGCTTTATTTTTAATTATTTTGTTGCATTTAATATATTATACAACTAAAACACTGAAACATAATCTTTGAAAATGTTCATAGAGAAATTTTAGAAATTCTGCGTATATTTTATGAAAAATTGAGTAAAATATTGACATTTGAAAAAAAATAGTTTAAAATAATATATGCATTTGAAAAGTGCATATGGTGGATGTAGCTCAGTTGGTTAGAGCGCTAGTTTGTGGCACTAGAGGCCGTGGGTTCGAGTCCCATCTTCCACCCCATTATATATTGGGCTGTAGCCAAGCGGTAAGGCACCAGACTTTGACTCTGGCATGCGCTAGTTCGAATCTAGCCAGCCCAACCAAATAAAAAAACAAACTTTTACATCTTTTAATTAAGACTGTAATGGTTTGTTTTTTTGTATAAGAAGACTAAAAAATAGTAAGTTTTAGGTATTAATTTGACGCAAACAATGTTGTAGGGGCGATTAAAATCGCCCCTACAACATTCGTTATAAACATTTCCATGCAACTTACAATTTAGATGATAAGTTTAGTACATTCCTTCCATTCCTGCTGGTTCATTATGTCCACAGCTACATTCTTTCTCTTCCTTTTTATCTGTTACTATACTTTCTGTTGTTAATATCATAGATGCAACTGAAACTGCATTTTGAAGTGCACTACGAGATACTTTTGTTGGGTCTACTATTCCCTCTTTTTTCATATCTACATATTTTTCTGTTGCTGCATTAAATCCTATTCCTGCTTCTTTTTTCTTTACTTCATTTACAACTATTGCAGGCTCTAGTCCAGCATTTATACTTATTTGTCTTATTGGTTCTTCTAAGGCTCTTAGTATTATTTTTCCGCCTATTCTTTCATCTGCTTCTAATTCTGCAACTGCTTTTTCAACTTTTGGTATTACATTTATATATGCTGTTCCGCCACCCGCTACAATTCCTTCTTCTACTGCTGCCTTTGTTGCAGATAGTGCATCTTCTATTCTTAGTTTTTTCTCTTTCATTTCTATTTCAGTTGCTGCTCCAACACCAATAACAGCAACTCCACCTGCTATTTTGGCTAATCTTTCTTGAAGATTTTCTTTTTCAAATTCGCTTTTTTCTTCGCTTAATTGTGCTCTTATTTGTGCTACTCTGTCTGCGATTTGTTGTTTGTCCCCCATGCCATCAACTATTATTGTATTCTCTTTTTGCACTTTAATTTGTTTTGCTCTACCTAATTGCTCTATTTGGGTATCTTTTAGTTCTAATCCCAAGTCTGATGTTATAACTTCTCCTCCAGTTAATGTTGCAATATCTTGTAGCATTGCTTTTCTCTTATCGCCATATCCAGGGGCTTTTACTGCTACTACGTTTAGCACTCCTCTTAATTTGTTTAAAATTAATGTAGATAAAGCTTCTCCTTCTATGTCATCACATATTATTACTAATTTTCCAGATTGTTGCATTAATGCTTCTAATAGTGGTAATATTTCTTGAATATTGCTTATTTTTTTATCTGTTATTAATATATATGGATTATCTATAATTGCTTCCATTTTTTCTGTATCTGTTACCATATATGGAGATACATATCCTTTATCAAATTGCATTCCCTCTACTACATTTAGTTCTGTATTTGATGTTTTAGATTCTTCTATTGTAATAACTCCATCTTTAGAAACCTTTTCCATTGCCTCTGAAATAAGTTCTCCAATTTCTCTATTATTAGCTGATATGCTAGCAACTCTTGCTATGTCTTCTTTTCCATTAACTTCTGAGCTAATTTCTTTTAATCCTTCTACTGCAACTTTTACTGCTTTATCCATTCCTCTTTTAATAGCCATTGGATCTCCACCAGCTGCAACATTTTTTACTCCTTCTCTTATCATGCTTTGTGCTAATACCATAGCAGTTGTTGTTCCATCTCCTGCTACATCATTTGTTTTAATAGAAACTTCTTTTACAAGTCCAGCACCCATATTTTCGAATGGATCATCTAGTTCTATTTCTTTTGCTATTGTTACACCATCATTTGTAATTAATGGAGCACCAAACTTTTTATCTAACACTACATTTCTACCTTTTGGTCCTAGTGTTACTTTTACTGTATCTGCAATCTTGTTAACACCACTTAATAAACTTTTTCTAGCATCTTCACCAAATTTAATTTCCTTTGCCATTTTGATTACCTCCTAATTTATTAATAAATTTTATTATTCTACTATAGCTAATATATCTGCTTGTTTTACAATTATTAGTTCTTCTCCTTCGTATTTTATTGTTGTTCCTGCATAACTGTTTATAACAACTTTATCTCCTTTTTTTACATACATTTCTTTTTTCTTTCCATCTTCTTCTTCTCCTGGTCCTACCTCCAATACTGTTGCAATTTGTGATTTTTCTTGTGCGTTTCCTGCTAATATTATTCCACTTTTAGTTGTTTCTTCTTTTTCTAGCATTTTAATTACAACTCTGTCTCCTAATGGTTTTAACATTGATATTACCTCCTTAAAAATACTTATTTAAATAATATGCTAACTTGTATTTTATAATGCATAATTGCTATTGTATTAGTATTTTATATCTAGTAGCAAATTAGCAGTCTCTTTTCAAGACTGCTAATAATTTATACCCTTTTTATAAAATTGTCAATAGTTTATTTTAAAATTCACATAACTTTCACAAAATTAATTAAGCATTAATTGTGGATCTAAATATTCGTCATCTTTTAAAATTTCAAAATGCAAATGTGGGTCATCTAAAACTTCAAATGTGCTTGTTGTCCCAACTGTTCCAATAGTTTGTCCTTCGCTTACTTCTTCACCTACTACTACAAATTCTGTAGACAATAAGTTTGCATATACTGTTTTGTATCCACCTGTATGTTCTATTACAATTGTAAGACCATATCGTGGATCATTTTTTATATATTTTACTATACCTTTTGATGATGCTTTTACTACTGTTGTCTTGTCAGCTTTTATATCTATTCCATAATGTGTAATCCATTCTCCTAAAGTACTAGAATATACTAAATTACTTTTTGCAAATTCCTGTATTATTTCTCCTTCTACAGGCTTTATAAATTTTGGCGTTGTTGCTTGACTTTCTTCTGGCTTTGTATTTGTTTCTACTGTTTCTTCCGGTTTATTTACTTCTGCTTGTTGTTTTGCTTCTTCCTTTCGCTCCTCTTGAACTTTTTCTTCTATCTCACTTGTATTTACAGCTACCCTTTTTTGCTCCTCTTCCTTTATAGGCTCTTCTTTAATCATTTCATGCTCTGCATTTTCACTAACTTTTTCTGAATTATATTCTTTTACTACATTTGCGTCAAATTTACTAAGTTGTGTTTCTTCTTGTTTATTATACATAAAAGATGTAATAATAAATGCAATTAGCAACACCGAAAATATACTGCACGTTATAAATAACATTTTCTTTATATTTGCTTCTCTCATCTTTTTTTTCCTCCTTGATATTGTTTTTATAATTATTTACATTATTGAGAAAAATATACAAAAAATGTTACATATTTTTTATTTCGACTCCTGTGTAGTAGTGTTTAATTATTTCATCATATTTCTTTCCCTGTTTAGCCAAACTGTCTGCTCCTGTTTGACTCATTCCTACACCATGTCCATATCCTATTACAGCAAATTTTACATTGTTTTCTTGTATGTCTATTTTAAAATTTGCCGATCTTAATCCAAATATGTTTCTTATTTCTACTCCTGACAAATTCAAATTTCCAACTTTCAAGTTTTTTACTCTATTTCCTTCTGTATATTCGGTTATCTTTATACTATCTGCTTTGCTAAAATCAATATCTAAATCTGCATGTTTTTCAATTATTTTATTTTTAAACTCCTCTTTTGTGACCGTAACCTCTGAACTGTATTGGGTATAAGCATCTTCTCCCGATGTAGCAACCGTTTGCAAATATGGATAGTTGCTTCCTCCCCATACATTTACTGGTGCTTCTGTTGCACCTCCACTATTTGCATGAAAAAAAGCATTTATTGGTTTTTCATTATATGTTATTATTTTTCCCTTAGTTGAATCCACCGCTTCAACTATTTTAGCCCAATACTCATTTCTACTTTGTTCATTCCATTTTTGTAGTCTATCTTCTTTTGATATCCAGGCTTGACAACATGCAGAATTATCACATATATCCGCTTCTCCGTGCTTTTTATCATTATTATTTATTTTATATATTGTATATGTTCTTGCAGCTACTGCTTGTGCTTTTAATGCTTCTATTTCAAAGCTTGCTGGCATTTCGCTTGATACAACTCCATACAAATATTCATCTATTTTTATTTCTTCCACTGTGTTTGTTTTTTCATGTAATAATTTTATTGTTCCATATTGTTTATAACTGTATTCTTCTTTTGGTTGTTCTTGTTTTACTTCTTCATTTTCCACGAGTTTTCCATTTACCTTTTCAATTCTTCTATTTGTAAATATAATTGGTATTAACATACACAAAAAAATAAGGAATAACATATATGCCACTATTCTTTTCATAACTCACCTCTATTTACATATTTTTTTCTTCATGGTTTCAAGTATTTGTTTTTCTAGCCTTGATACTTGCACTTGCGTTATTCCCAATATTTTCGCTACTTGTGATTGTGTTCTACTTTTATAATATCTTAATAATATTATTTGTTTTTCTCTATCTTCTAGGCCCTCTATTAATTGCTTTATTGATATTTTATTTACTATTTGAGTTTCCTCATCTATGTTTGTACTTAATCTATCCAAAATACAAATTTCGTCCCCATCCTTGTTGTATGCTGAACTATGTATTGACTCTACGGGATTATATGATTCCATAGCTAAGGTTATTTCTTCTTTTGAGGTTTTTAACATTTTTGCCATTTCTTCTATTTTTATTTCTCTTCCCTCTTTTTGCATATATTGCTTTTGTATTTCTAATATTTTACCTGCCAATTCTTTTATGCTTCTACTTACTTTTACAGGTCCATCATCTCTTATAAATCTTTTAATTTCTCCTAAAATGTATGGCACAGCATATGTAGACAACCTAACTTCATATGTAGAGTCAAACTTTTTAATACATTTTATAAATCCAATCATTGCTATTTGATATAAATCTTCTACTTCATATCCTCTATCTTTAAATCTATTTACAATACTCCAAATAAGTCCTTTATTTCTATTTATTAACTTTTCCATGGCTTTTTCGTTACCACTTTGTGCTGCAATTATATCTTTTATGTTATTATCGTATTTTTCATACATAGACTTACTTATCTTCCTCCCATGTTTGTAATTTCAATTCCTTCCTGTTCTAAATTTTCTTCCTTTTTTATTATTTTTTTCATAACAATTTTTGTACCAATTCCTAAAACAGACTCAATATGTACTTCATCCATAAAGCTTTCCATAATTGTGAAACCCATGCCAGACCTTTCTAAATTAGCTTTTGTTGTATATAATGGTTTCCTTGCAAGCTCTATATCTGCTATTCCTTTGCCAGAATCGGAAATTTCTATTTCTATTGTGTTTGCAAAAAGTTTTGCTGTTATCTTTACAATTCCTTCTGTATTCTCATATCCGTGAATTATACAATTTGTTACCGCCTCTGAAACAGCAGTTTTAATATCAGCCAATTCTTCTATGGTTGGGTCAAGTTGTGAGGCAAATGCTGCAACTGTAATCCTTGCAAATGCCTCATTATTTGATTTACTTAAAAATTCTAATTTCATTTCATTATCATATAAACTATGCATATACCTCTCCTTCTTTTAAACTAATTATTTTAGTAATTCCACTCATTTCTAAAACCTTACGTACGTTTCTTGTAGCGTTTTCTATTTCTAGCTCTCCACCTAACATTTTAATCATTTTGTATCTTCCTATTATCATTCCTATCCCTGCACTATCCATAAAAGAAACTTTATTGAAATCAAGTATAACTTTTCTAGGCATATATCTGGTAATCTCATTATCTATCTTCCTCCTTATTTTTTCTGTAGTGTGATGGTCTATTTCTTCTATTATTTTTACGACCAACAGCTTGTCCGTTTTAATATAGTCAAATTTCAAATTCATTCCCCCTTTGTTTTTTGTTTATTATAATTATATATTCACTTCCATTTTTTTCCTAGAGCGAAACATTAGAACTTTTGCCGATTTTTGAGAAAGTTTCGACAAAATTCGCACAAAAAAACTGCAGACTTTTAGATTTGTCTGCAGTTCCTCCTGTGCAAAATGCTTGCGCAGGAGGAGAACGGTTAATCTCCAGTACGACGACGCCCACTTAGGGCGATTATTACACTCGTTCCTCCCATGAGGAAGAATGTAATTGTCCCCACTTTGTATGGAGTGCACTTTTTTTGTGCCTCTCTATACTCTGGGGTGTAGAACCCTTCCGCATACTTATAGTATGCGGATTGCGCATCATCATAACTTTGAAAATCCGTTTCGTGGATAGCTATCCACTCCTCGTACGAGAGGTGTGGATAGCTAATCCTATCCATATTTTCCAAGGCCTGATTCCAGGCCTTGGACCCTGCGATGGAAATCAGTGCACTGATTTCCATACACAAGATTGCGATCAGTATACTTAGGACTCTTTTATACCGTTCTCGTCTTTTCATTCTTCCTCCTTCGACCACAATTGCGGTCTTTTTTTTGTTCCCAAAGGAACCTATATATATAAGTATAACACAATTAACATAATTATGCAAGTTTTGATAATCTTTCTTCTACATTTTCTAGCATTTGCTTATATCTTTCTAATTTTTCTTTTTCTTCTTTTATTTTATTTTCTGGAGCTTTGTTTACAAAACCGGGATTTGATAACATTTTGCTAGCTCTTTCTACTTCCGCTTCTAGTTTTTGTTTTTCCCCTTGTAATCTTTTCTTTTCTTCTTCTATGTCTACCAATTCGTCAAATGGAAGATAAACTTCTAATTCTTCATTTAATACAGACATTGCATTTTGTGGTATGTTATTTTTATTGCCTTGTACTATTATTTTGTCTGCAAACCCCAATTTTTTAATGAATTCTTGGGAATCTATAATCATTTCTTCATCATTTTCAGTAACAAATATTAAGGTTGATTTTTTTGCTGGATGAACATTCATATTTGTACGAATATTTCTTATTCCAATAATTATCTGTTTAATTTTTTCTATTTGCTTTTCTTCCTTTGCAAAATTAAACTCTTCACTATATTTGGGCCAACTTGATATCATTATACTTTCATCATTATTATACAATTTTGTATATATTTCTTCTGTAATAAATGGCATAATAGGATGTAATAACTTAAGGCTATCGCCTAAAACTTTGTTTAAAGTATATTGTGCAACCTCTCTTGTTTTGTTTTCTTTATCATATAGCCTTGGTTTTACCATTTCTATATACCAATCACAAAATTCTCCCCATATAAAATCATATACCTTTTGTGTCCAAACACCTAAGTCATAATTGTTTAAGTTAATTGTTGTTTCTTTTATTAGTTTATTCAATTTTGACAATATCCACTTATCTTCATAGCATAATTTTTGTGGCATTGTATCATAATCTATTTCTTCCAAATTGCCTAATACGAACTTAGATGCATTCCATAATTTATTTGCAAAATTTGCTGCTGATTCAAGTTTTTCAGGCATATATCGTATATCATTTCCTGGTGATATTCCAAGGACCAATGAAAACCTTAGTGCATCTGTTCCATACTTTTCTATTATTTCTAGCGGATCTATTCCGTTACCTAGACTTTTAGACATTTTTCTGCCCAAACTATCTCTAACAATTCCATGAATAAATACATCCTTAAATGGTACTTCTCCTGTGTGTTCTATTGCTGAAAATATCATTCTTGCTACCCAGAAAAATATAATATCATATCCTGTAACTAATGTTGAAGTTGGATAAAAATATTTTAAATCTTCTGTTTGTTCTGGCCACCCTAATGTAGAAAAAGGCCATAAGGCTGAACTAAACCAAGTGTCCAGTGTATCTTCATCTTGGGTAAACTCAGTATTTCCGCATTTTTCACACTTATGTGGAATACTTTCGGTTACCATTATGTTATTACATTTAGTGCAGTAATATGCTGGTATTCTATGCCCCCACCATAATTGACGTGATATACACCAGTCTTGTATATTATCCATCCAGTTATAGTATATTTTGTCAAATCTTTCTGGTATAAATCTTGTCTTTCCATCTTTTACAGCTTTTATTGCTGGTTCAGCTAATGGCTTCATTTTAACAAACCACTGCTCAGAAATTTTAGGTTCTATTGTATGGTGACATCTATAGCATTTTCCTACATTATGTGTATAATCTTCTATTTTTACTAATGCCCCTATTTCTTGTAACTTTTCAACAATTCTTTTTCTAGCTTCATATATATCTAATCCTTTATATTCTGGTACTAAATTTCCCATTTTCCAATTTTCATCAAATACTTCTATTATTTCTAAATTATGTCTTTGGCTTGCAGCATAATCATTTGGATCATGCGCTGGTGTTAATTTAACTGCACCTGTTCCAAATTCCTTTTCTACAAAATCATCTGCTACTATTGGTATTTCCTTATTCATAATAGGAAGTATTACTTTTTTTCCTACTAAATCCTTATATCTCTCGTCTTCTGGGTGAACTGCTACACCCGTATCTCCTAGCATTGTTTCAGGTCTTGTTGTTGCTACTATTAAATATTTATCTTCATCTTTTACTTTATATCTAATATGCCATAGATGTGTTGGTTCTTCCTCAAACTCAACCTCTGCATCTGATATAGAAGTATTGCATGATGGACACCAGTTTATCATTCTTTTTCCTTTATATATAAGTCCTTTTTCATACAATTTTATAAAAACATATTTTACTGCATTTGACAAACCTTCATCCATAGTAAATCTTTCACGAGACCAATCACATGAACATCCCAACTTTTTTAATTGATTTAAAATTGTTCCACCATATTCTTTTTTCCATTCCCATGCCTTTTCTAGAAATTGTTCTCTTGTTAAGTTCTTTTTCTCTATCCCTTGTTGTTTTAGCTTTTCAACAATTTTAACTTCTGTAGCTATTGCAGCATGATCTGTTCCTGGTAGCCATAGGCAATTATATCCTTCCATTCTTTTATATCTTATTAATATATCTTGTAATGTTTCATCTAATGCATGCCCCATATGAAGTTTCCCTGTTATATTTGGTGGTGGAATTACTATTGTATATGGCTTTTTAGTCTTATCTTCACTTGGTTTAAAATACTCTTTTTCCTCCCATCTTTTATAAATTTCTTCTTCAAAATTCTTTGGATTAAACTTATCCTCTAATTTGTGTTCCTTCATTTTTTATCTCCTTCCTTTTTTAGTAATTTCTTCGAAGTGCGGACGATTAAAATCGCCCCTACATTTTCCATAGATTACTTTACACTATCTTTTTTATTTTATACAATCTTTTCAACCAAAAAACCTCACCCCTGTATAAGGGCGAGGTTTTATCTCACGGTACCACCTTAATTTACAAATTGATTGTATCTTAAATAGCCTTTAACGTTGCTTAAACGAATATATTTACTTTGTTTCAATATATTAACTCCAAAGCTACCTTCGGTTTTCTTTTCTATATAAAAGCTCTCAGCGTATTCACTCTTATTCTCTGTTTAGCAGTAAAACCTACTCCTCTTCTTCACTGTTTTTATTTTACTATATATTAGCACAATTGTGATTTAATTTCAACTATTTTTTTAGGGGTGTCCCAAATTGGGCAAATGGGACAATTAGGGACTGTCCCTAATTGAGCATTATTATTGTTGCTCCTGCTATTGATATTAGATATCCTGCAATTTTTAATCCTAATGTTGCTTCGTTTTGGTCACCAAAGCTAAATGCTTTTTTGGTAATTGTTCTTGCGTCATATATTAATATTACACCTATTAGGGCTAATATGCTCCCTACTAACTTAATTATTATTTTTCCCACTTTTTTGTTCCTTTCGTTAAAAAAATTCTACCGTATACTTACATTCAAAAGTTTGTTTTGGTTTTAATACAATTAAATCTTGTTTTTGTGTAAATACTCCTGAACTTTTCACATTATCTGCTGTTGAGTACCATGGCTCTATGCATATAAATGGTGCATTTGGTTTTGACCATATTGCTAAGTATGGAAAATCTGTAAAGTCCATTGTTAATATTGTTTTATTTTGTTCTTTATTTTTTAAACTTACTTTTTTTGATGTAATTCCCTTCATTATTATGGCATCATTTTTGAAAGAATTTTCATTTAAATTTATTACTTTTTTATCCACTAATATGTCTTTTGCATATTCTGTTCCTATTAATCCATCTACCAAATATAAAAAGTGTAATTTTTCTTCTTTTTCTTCAAATTCCAAATAATAGTTGCCTTTTTTTAACTGCTCTATATCTATTTTAAATGCAGGGTGACCACCTATTCCAAATGGCATATTAGTTATTCCTGTATTTATTACTTTATATATTGTTGTTAATTTATTTTCATCTATTCTATATGTTGTATATAATTCGAAATCATATGGATATCTTGACAGTGTATATTTGTTACTTTTTAGCATATATGAGTGAAAATTGTCCAATTTAGTTAATGGTTCAAATTCTAAATCTCTTGCAAAACCATGTTGTGGCATTTCATAAGTTCTTCCACCTATTATTGTTTGATTTTTCTTTAGTTTTCCTACTACTGGGAATAATATTGGCGAATGTCTTTTCCAATATATTTTTCCATTTTCGTCTATACAGTCTTTTCCCTGATGTATTTTTTCTTCTCCATTTAGCTTAAAACTTATTAATTCTCCACCAAATTTTGAGGTTAATATTTGTGCCTGCATTTTCCACCTCCAAATTTATATACTAACTTCTTTATAATTCTATCATTTTTTGACAATTTAATCAAGAGGTATTACATAATAGATTAATTTACATATTACTGGTTGATGATTTTTAGAGTTATATTGTTTCATCGTTTTAGTTGTATAATATATTAAGTAGTAACATTTACATAATTTGTAAACTTGTTGATATAATAAAAACATTGTGATATAATGACCTGCAGAGGAGATTACTATGTTAGATAAATTAGAATATAATGAAATTATTAAATTAGTTAGCAATTATTGTAAAACATATATAGGTAAGGTTTCTGTTTTGAATTTAAAACCTTGCTTTGATTTTGAAGGGGTTTCTCGCCTTTTAACTGAAACGGCAGAGGCAATGAATATCAGTATAAGAAAATCTAATATTCCCATTTGTGAAATTCCCAATATCGATATATGGATTAAGCACCTAGAAAGTAACAATGTGTTGTCTGCCAAGGCATTAATTGAAATTGCCACAGTATTAAAAATATCACGTGAATTAAAAAATTATTTCTTTGATGATACTAGTTTTAGCACTAATGATTTTCCTATATTATTTGATTTTTTTAATTCTTTATATATTAATAAAAGCGTTGAAACAACTATTTTTGAGAAGATACTAGATGAAAATACAATTGCAGATAGCGCTTCTGCTAAACTTTCTGCTATAAGGAGAAATAGAAAAAAAGCTGAACAAGCAGTTAGAGACAAACTTGACTCTATTATTCATTCTAGCAATTACTCTAAGTATTTAATGGAACCTATAGTTACAATTAGAAATGATAGATTTGTTATTCCATTAAAGCAAGAATATAGAAATACAATTAAGGGGTTTATCCACGATACTTCAAGTAGTGGCTCAACCGTATATCTGGAACCTTTTAGTGTTTTTGAGATTAATAATGAGATTAATAATTTTAAGATAGAAGAAAATATTGAAATTGAAAAAATACTTCATGACCTTTCTATTCTTCTTTATAAATATACTAGTGAACTAAAGCAAAATATTTGTATTATTGGCAAATTAGATGTTTTATCGGCTAAAGTTTCATATTCTAAAAGTATTGATGGCATTAATCCCATTTTAAATACAGAAAAATATATAAATTTAGTTGGGGCACGTCATCCATTAATTGATAAAAATAAAATTGTTCCTATTGATATTAAATTAGGGCAAAATTTCAACTGTTTAATCATTACTGGTCCAAATACTGGCGGTAAAACTGTATGCTTAAAAACAACAGGATTGCTACTTTTAATGGCATATACCGGCTTATATATTCCTTGCAATGAAAATAGTTCTATCTGTATATTTAAAAATATATTTGCAGATATTGGAGATGAACAAAGTATAAGTGAATCTTTAAGCACTTTTTCTGCTCATATTACAAATATTATCAATATTACTAATAACGCAGATGAAAATTGCTTGATTTTATTGGATGAATTAGGCTCTGGAACAGATCCAATAGAAGGTGCAAATTTGGCAATAAGCATTCTTAATTTCTTTTATAATACTGGTTGCCTTGTTCTTGCTACTACACATTACCAAGAACTTAAAAATTATGCTTTAGTTACACATGGTTTTGAAAATGCTAGTTCTGAATTTGATGTAGAAAACTTAAAACCTACCTATAAGCTGTTGATCGGAATTCCAGGAAAGAGTAATGCATTTGCTATCAGTAAAAAACTTGGATTAAATCAAGAAATTTTAAACAACGCTTATTCTTTACTTAAAGATGATAATATTCATATAGAAGATATTTTAAAAAGCATTTATGATAACAAATTACAAATAGAACGTGAAAAACAAGATATTGATAAAAATTTGGCTCAAATCCAAACTCTAAGGAAGGAACTAGAAAAAGAAAATACGGGTGTTAAACAAAAAGAAAAGGAATTGATTGAAACTGCAAAACTTGAAGCCAGAAATATACTTTTATCTGCCAAAGAAGAGGCTAATGAAATTATCAAACAACTAAATAATATAAATCATGATTTAAAATCTGCAAATAGTTTAAGAAATTCACTAAATGATAAAATAAAACAATTTGATATTCCTCAAAAAGAAAATGGTAATTTAACCAAATCAGATATTCAGTTAGGTATGTTGGTGGAAGTTATCCCTTTTAATACAATTGGAACAGTAATAAGTTTTCCAAGCAAATCCAATGAAGTACAAATTCAAATGGGAAATACAAAAATGAATATTAGCTTATCTAATTTAAAGAAAACAGCTAAAGCTTTAGCAAAAGAAAATTTTTCTACCACAAAAGTAAACAAAAATAATGGTTCAAAATCAAAATACATTTCTCCAGAAATAAATGTTATTGGGCAAAATGTTGATGAAGCCACTTATATTATAGATAAATATTTAGATAATTGTGCAATTTCTAATATTGCAACTATTAGGATTGTACATGGAAAGGGTACAGGCAAATTACGTGAAGGAATACACTCTTTTTTAAAAAAACACCCTCATGTAAAATCATTTAGACTAGGTACCTTTGGCGAAGGCGAAATGGGAGTAACCGTAGTAGAATTAAAATAAGCTAAAAATCACAGAAGTTTTTTCTGTGATTTTTTTGTTTTAATGTGAATATCCATAATATTGTTGCATTAACCAAGAATAATAGTCAAAAACATCTAATGTTGTTGGAATTCCATAGTCAACTCCAAATGTTTCTACTGTTATACTTTTTATAACTGGTGGCTCTATTGGTCTATCTGATGCTATTTTATTGCCGTCCGAATCTTTTGGTGCTTCTGCATTTTCTTCTAATTCACTTTCTCTATATACAACTTTTACATCCTTTATTTTGTTTACTATATCCATTCCCTCTATAACTTTTCCAAATGCCGCATATGTTCCATCAAGGCTTGTATTATCTGCAGTCATTATAAAGAATTGGGCTCCTGCTGAGTTGTAGCCTTTCTTTAATATATCTGCTGATTGGTTTCCATAGCTTGCTCTTGCCATAGAGATTACACCTGTTTCGTGTTTTAAAATATTATCATTATATCCGTTTGCAATGAATTCACCTGGTATGCAGTATTCTTTGTCTTGGTCCTCTGCTATTTCTTTTAAATCACTTAGTTTTGGAGCTCCTGTTCCGTCTCCATTTTTAGATCCACCTTGTATCATAAAATCTGGAATAGTTCTATGGAAATTAAGTCCATTATAGTAACCATTATTTGCAAGTTTTATAAAGTTTGCAACTGTATTTGGTGCCATATCTGGATATAATTCTATTTTTATTGTTCCATATCCTTCAACTTCCATTGTGGCTATTGGATTTTGTACTTTTAATGTGGCTTTTTTGTATATTCCATATCCTACAAATCCAATCCCTGCTACTAATAATAAAATTCCTAAAATTAATAAAATTTTAACAAATACTTTCATTTTTTCCTCCTAAAATTTATTATATTAAACGCTTACTTCATTGATTTAGCTTTTTCATTCTTTCAATATAACATATTCAGAAATATAAATAATCTATTTCCTTATAATAATACAGCTTCGCATTATTTTTTATCACTCATTATTTTTAGTATATATTCAAGTTTTTCCTTATCATTTACAATTTTAATTTCGTCAGAATCCTTATTCATTTGAATTATAATTGTATTTTCTGTATCATTCTTGTCCAATACCAAATAATACTCTTTTGTCTCTATAATACATTCATTAACTATTATATATTCCTTGCCAAAGTCTAATTCTATAACATCTCCAATTTCAAATTTCAAATTAATCACTCCTTTTAAATATGCTTTTAATGAATTTAATAATTTTTTTAATCATTCCTTCTTTATGCTTAACCGGTAAATTGATTTCTGCCATCTCTTCACCATATTTTTTTTCCTGCTTTTTAAATATGTTGTTCGTAGAATATTTCTCACTTATCTGTTCAATATATTTTTTTTCGTTCTCATCTAATATATGATTTATTTCTTTTTTTTCATCATCAGTTGCCCAATAATTCAGATAAAGCATTCCAAGCAAAATTTTTGTATCATTCATTAAAACTTGTTCTTCTAGCTCTTTTTCAAAATTATATTTGAATAAATAATTTGGATCTTTATTATTCTTAATAAAATCCTTAAACTTTTTTGGAATTTTTAAGGTTTGTTCTTTCGGTATTACCTGTTCAATTATCAAATCTACCTCAACCAAAGCTTTTTTTATATCATCACTCATCATATGTTCCTTTCTAACTTTTAAAAAATTTATTATCTAGCAGTATTTCCATTTCCACCTATGTTTACAGATTCTCTTTCAAGTTCTAATTCTTTAATAAGATTTTTATAATCTCCTCTACGTTGCCCATCAAATAATGTTCTTATAAATCTACCAATAGAATTCCATACACCAATATCTTTTTTTGCTGTTGTACTTGTATGTCCATATTCTTTGTAGAAATTTTCATTAATATTATTTTGCTCTAGCATTGCTTTTAATGTATTAACTGGTCCTTGTTCCCCTAACTTATCCATATATTTTAGTGATTTGGTAAAATACTGTGTGTACTGGTTTTCGTTAACCTGGTTACTGTCACCATTACAATATTCCTCAACATATTCATTATATGTATTATCCATTAACCTATAAACTTCAAGGAAATCATTATTATCATGGTTATATTTTGTATATGCACTAAATAAGTTTAAATTTGCAGTTTTTAGGAATTCTTTAATATTGTCTTCTCCAACATTCTTTGCTATGTCACCATTTAAAAAATCATTTAATATTTCAGAAACATCTTCTATATTTTTAACTTCTTCTATATTAGGAAGCTGTTTTAACATATTATAGAACATAATTCTTTCATTTGTTTTATCTATTCCATCTTGAATTTCATTTATTTGTTCGTTATTTTTTTCGATAGATTCCTCATTAAGCTCTATTTCTTTATTATGTGCATCTATAGAGCTCTGTGGCATTGATTGTAGAGCTATATGTTCTTCATTTAATGTGTTCCATAGATCTAGATATTTGTTAGCCTTATCTTCAACTTGTACATTTAACACCTGCATTTGCTCATATATCGAATTAAGTTTTATTTGAAACTCTAGCCAGTCTTTATTAGTAGGATCTTTAATAGCTGTAAATTGACTTTTTATATTTTCTATGGTTTTCTCATAATTTTCAAGTTGCTGTATATTATATAATTTTTCTTCTCTAGCAATCAATTCAGGATCATCATTGCCTGAGCCTATGCCATATTTTTCTAAGACATCTTCGTTTCCTACTGTCTGTGCTTCTCCTCCTGCTCCCTCAAATGCAACATATGCCTCTCCTATGCTATTTAAAATACTTTCTTTAGCCCCATCTATATTTCCTAAAATTTCTACTTTTGCGTGAGCATCATCATTTATAGCTATTTGGAAATCATTTTTTTTCCCTAATCCAGAAAGTAATACAGCTGCTGTAAGTCCAGCTATAATTACTTTGTAAATTCCTGCAAAAGAGTTTGCTTTTCTAACATTTGTAATCTTTGTTGGATTTGGTAAATTTTCCGCCGACCTTTGGCACTTTTCAACTAATGTAGCCATATTATTACTTATAATTTTATTAATTTCTCCTGTAATTTCAGCTTTAGAGCTTTGATTTATATGAGATAAATTTAAAATTTGTTTAAGAGCATTTTTTACTATATCAAGTACATGCTTTACATTGGCATAATCTCCTCCAATGTTTTTCTTTAATTCTGTATCATTTCTTGAAACAATCACTCCACCTATATTTCTTTGTTCACCTTGTTTTTTAACACTAACAACGCCCATGTCTCCACCACGTCCTTTCGGACTAGGTGTTTCAATATTAATCGTGGTTTTATTTTTAATGGCTTGCATTGTAGCATTAAGTATAGTTGTAATATTAGTTATATCAATATTACCTTCTTGTGTCTCTTTCAACATCCCATCTAGATATGTATTAATTTCATCTATAGTACCTCTTTCCGTTCTTCCTACACTACGTGATAACCTTTCTAAAGATCTTTTTAATCTAGAAATTTCATCTATTATCCTACTCATATCTTCATTTTTAGCTAACGAATATTCTCCTTCATCGTTTGCAACATAAATGTCTCTTACTAAACCAATTTTTTTTAAAAAACTTCCTATATTTTCAACTACATCAGACAACTGTTCTCCTACTTTTCCCATATAAAATCTCTCCTTTTATTTTTCTATTAAATATAGCGCATTTAGCATTAATGTACCCTATAAAATCAAATTGTCAAAAACAAATTGTTCTTGCATTCTTTTTAATGATTGCTTAATGGTTCTTGCTCTTACTTCACCTATGCCTTCAACTTCATCTAGTTGTGGAATGTCTGCTGCCAATATATGTTGAAATGATTTAAATGATTTAACTAAGTTGTCCACTATATTGCTTGGCATTCTAGGTATTTTATTAAGTACTCTATACCCTCTTGTGTATACACCAACTTCATCATAGTTTTCAAAGTCTTGATACCCAAGCATTTTTGCTATTTTATCTGATTTCATTAAATCTTCATGATTTAATTTTTCTATTTCCTCTAATATTTTGTCTGGTAGTTTCTTTTTACTTGGAGACATATAATCTTTTACAATTAGCAATTCCTCATTTTCTAAGTCGCCAACTAATTCTTTTAATTGAATTTCTAATAAGCGTCCCTCATCACCTAATTCAAAAATGGCTCTTTCAACTTCTTCTACCATTTTTCTTACCATTTCAGCTCTTTGTATTGATATTATCACATTTTCTAATGTAACTATATCATTAAATTCGTATTCATTTAATAGACTCAACTTGCTGTCAAATACTTTTTTGTATTTTTCAACCGTTTGCAGTGCTTGATTTGCCTTTGAAATAACTTTTGATGTATCTTCTAATACATATCTTTCATTTCCTTTAAATATTGTTATAATACTTCTTCTTTGTGAAATGCTTATTACCAAAGCTCCTGTTTGCTTTGCAGTACGCTCTGCTGTTCTATGTCTGGTACCAGTTTCTGTTGTTATTATACTAGAGTCTGGAATAAGTTGTGTATTAGCATACAAAATCCTTTTTAAATCAGCACTTAAAACAATAGCACCATCCATTTTCGCTAATTCATATAATCTTGATGATGTATAATCTATGTCTAATCTAAATCCACCATCTACTAAATCTAAAACCTCTTTCGTGTCGCTTATAACAATTAATGCACCTGTCTTTGCCTTTAAAATGTTTTCCAAACCATCCCTAATAGGTGTACCTGGTGCAATAAGTTTTAGAATTTCTGTAATCATCATACCCTCCTTGTCACTTTTGGGACACACTTTTATTTAAGTCCAACTGCTTTCATTGCTTCAATAACGTTGCTAACACCTATTATATCTAATTTGTATTTTTCTTTCAATAGTTTTTTGTTACTTTTTGGAATTATACACGTTTTAAATCCTAGTTTTTCTGCTTCTTTTAATCTTTTATCAATTAAATTTACTGCCCTTACCTCTCCTGTTAATCCAACCTCTCCTATTACTAAAGTATCTTTTGGAATACTATAGTTTTTGAAACTTGATGCACAAACCAATACAATACCTAAATCAACTGCAGGCTCTATCAGCCTTATTCCACTTACCACATTTAAATATATATCTTGTGAACTTAAATTTAGCCCTGCTTTTTTTTCAAGTACTGCTACTAAAAGGGTTAATCTGTTATAGTCTATACCGTTTGCTGTTCTTCTTGGCATACCAAAAACTGTTGGAGTTGTTAATGCTTGCAATTCTATAAGAAGTGGTCTTGTTCCTTCCATACTTGCAACAACAATTGAACCAGCAGGATTATCTTCTCTTTCTGAAATTAATATAGAAGATGGATTTGCTATTTCTACCATTCCCTCATTTTGCATTTCAAACATTCCTACTTCATTTGTTGAGCCAAATCTATTTTTTACACTTCTTAAAATTCTGTATGAAAAGTATCTTTCCCCCTCTAAATAAAGTACAGTGTCAACCATATGCTCTAACACTCTTGGCCCTGCTATATTTCCTTCCTTAGTAACATGCCCAATAATTATTGTAGTAATATCGTTGCTTTTACACACTCTCATTATTCTTGAAGTAATTTCCCTTACTTGGCTTACTGTACCAGCCGCTGATGATATATCTTCTGAATACATTGTTTGTATTGAATCAATAATAACAAGTTTTGGGCACATTTGTAATATATTTTCCTGTATTAGGTCTATATCAGTTTCTCCCAAGAACATAATATCCTCATTATTAATATTTAACCTATCTGCTCTTATTTTTATTTGCTCTGCTGATTCTTCTCCTGAAACATATAAAACTTTTCCTTCTCCAGACATTTTATTGCATAATTGTAAAATTAATGTTGATTTTCCAATACCAGGTTCACCACCAAGTAGCACTAATGAGCCCCTTACTAAACCTCCGCCTAATATTCTATCCAGTTCGCCTATTCCTGTACTTGTCCTTACTTTTTCTTTACCTTCTACTTCTTTTAGCATTTTTGGAGTTGCATTTTTCTTACCTTTTTCTGCACTATTTTTATTTTCTTTTATTATCTTTTCTTCATAAAAACTATTCCATTCATTGCAGGCAGGACATTTTCCCAACCATTTAGCTGATTCATATCCACAACTACTACATACAAATATTGTTTTGTCCTTTCCCATTTTTCCCTCCTTTGTCACTTTTGAGATATTTCTTTTTGTGACAAGACGAACATTGCATGCGACCATCCTAATCCAATTACCCAATTGGATGTCATTGTTTTATTATCTACTTGCTCTGCCAATAGTCCATGTTCATTGCAACTGTTCACTACAAATTTTATACATTCTTCTGCTTTTTCTTTTTCTCCTTTTTGGTTATAATACATTGCCATCCATAATGTAGCTATTGGCCATGGATTTTGCCCTTCCATATAATGGTCTTGCTCAAATCTTAAATATCCTCCTGTATATGTTCTTAATGTTAAATTTATTTTTTCTATTGTATTATTAATCTTTTTTTCATCTGCTGAAAATAATTTAAATGGTTCTACCGCACCAAGTATACTTATGTCTGTTTTTTGATCATTCAAATTTCTTAATAATGTTTTTGTTTTTTCATCATACAAATTTTTTGATATATATTTTTTTAATTCTTCCATATATTTTCTTATATTTATTTCGTTTTTATGTATATTTTCAAGTTTTAATCTATTATTTGTATATTCTTCTTTTATATTTTCATATATTTCTAGCATACTATTGAATGCCCCATATATTGCGGCAAGTGAATATAAATGTACTCCTTCGTTCATTTCCCATATATCATAACTAATTGGTAGCTTTTCTCTTTCTTTTGTATGATATGTTTCTTCTATTTCATTTTTTACAACATCACTTTCATCTCTTGTGCCTAATATATTATCCATATAAATAAATAGAAACCTCGTTGCCTTTTCACACATTTTTAATGTATCTTTTAAAAATTTTATTTCTTTTGTCTTTTTGTAATGTTCATTTACACCATATATTACACTTGCTGTTTCATCTATTTGATATCCCCAGCATGGAGCCAGCTTACCATCTGTATAAAATCTTTGCTCCCACATTCCATTTTCACTTTGTGTATTTTTGCAAAATACTTTATAAAACTTTTCAGTTTCCTTTGTCATATTTAATATGTCTAATGCCCTTGTTACAAACACTGCATCTCTTGGCCAGCAATATGCATATTTTCCACACTTTGTGATATTTTCGTCCACTTCTATTGCTGCAGATATTCCGCCAACTTCTTGATTTGTTAATAACGGAAATAACAATATTGTTCTTTTGTATACTTTATTTAATTTTCTGTTAAATTCTGTGTCTTCTTCTGGCATCTGTAAAGTATCATGGTCTTTAACATATTTTCTCCAATATTTTTTTACTGTTACTTCTTCTTTTTGTGCATCTATTTTTTTTATTGCTTTTATCTGTTCTTGTAAATCTATTTCATTTTTATTTTCTATTATTGATATATACACAACTAATTCTTTTATTTCATTTGGCTTTAATAAACCAATATTATAACTTATACTAGAGTCTGGCGACATTCCTATATAATCTTTGTCTGCTATTTCTCCACTGTTTATGTTATTTTTAGTATCATTTAATTGATAACTTAACATTTCTTTATTTGACGTTATGCAAAATGCTGTATTGTGTGTATATTGTATTAATGTATTATCTTTTATAACTGCTCCTACCATATTATTATAGTCTGATAACAACTTTGAGTGTATCAAAAAATTCACATTTAATTCTATAGAATTCTTATTTTCAAATGTATATTTTTTTACTAATACACTATTTTTTAGTAATACAAAATCAGTTTGTGTTATTTTTAAATTAAAATATGTGTTTTTAATTTCGGTATTTAAAATATTAGTATCTTCTGTATAATACTGTTGATACATATTGTTAATGTCTTGATGTAAATATATAATCCCAGAATCGTTTATTTTTACTCCTGTTTCAAAGTAATCTATAAATTGCATATAATCAGGTGAAGGATAAATTAGTCTTAGTAATTCACCATTCTTGGAATAGCTGGCTGTTATGTTTTTTCCACCTATTATAGCATCATTATAATATTTATTCTTCATTTGTTTTCCCCTTTAACTTTTTTCAACTATTTTCACTATTTGATTTTCTAATTCTTTTAATCTTTCTGCCAATTCTGTTATATCTTCTTCTTTTCTATCTTCTGACAAATACCCATCTTTTACAATTTCTTCCATGTCTTCTATTTCTTCTTTTAATGTTCTCATTCTTTCTAATATTTCTAATCTTACAAATTTCTTCTCATTTGGTCCTTCTACTCTATTTGTCATACTTACTTTTTCTTTTAATTCATATGTTTCTCCATATTCTGGAATTGTTACCGGTATATTTAAATCTTCTAATATTTTATTTTTTAATATAATCTGTCCTTCTGCTTCTCCATGCACTAAGAAAATATGTTTTGGTTTTATTGCATATGAATAAATAAAATTCATTAACCATTCTTGATCCGCATGTCCAGAATATCCTTCTATATATTCTATTCTTGCATTTACTGCAATTTCTTCTCCAAATATTTTTACTGTTTTAGCACCATCTACTATTTTTCTCCCTAATGTTCCTGGTGCTTGATATCCAACAAATAATATTGTACTGTTTGGATTCCATAAATTATGTTTTAAATGATGTTTTATTCTTCCAACTTCACACATTCCACTTGCTGAAATAATTATAGAAGGTTCATTTTTTTCATTTAATTCTTTTGACTCATCTGCAGTTCTAGTAAACTTTAACCCTGGAAATTCTAATGGATTGTCTCCTCTCTTAATTAATTCTTGAGTTTCTTCGTCAAATAAATCCATATTCTCTTTAAAAACCTCTGTAGCAGATATTGCAAGTGGACTATCTACATATACTGGTGCACTCATCAATTTTTCATATTCTTTTTTAAATTTTTCATCGTCTTGATTTTCTTTCAAATTGTTTAATTCATATAGTATTTCCTGTGTTCTACCTACCGCAAATGAAGGAATTACCACTGTTCCACCATTTTCCAAAGTTTCTGAAACTATTTTCAAAAACATCTGAGCTTTTTCTTCATTTCTATTATGTAACCTTCCTCCATATGTAGACTCCATAACCAAGTAGTCTGTTCTTTCTATCATTGTAGGTGATGATAATAGTGGAATATCATTGTTGCCCAAATCTCCTGTAAATACAGTTTTTATCTCTTCTCCATTTTCGTTTATCCATACTTCTATAATACTTGAACCTAACATATGACCTGCATCATTAAATCTAACATGTATATTAGGGTCTATTTCTATTATCTCATCATATTTTACAGGTTTAAAAACTTCCATTGCTTTCAAAGCTTCTTCTGCTGTGTATAGTGGTGGCAAAGCCTCTTTTCCTTCTCTTTTTCTTTTTCTATTTTTCCATTCTATTTCCATTTCCTGTATATGTCCACTATCTGGCAACATTATAGTACACAAGTCGCATGTAGCCTTTGTTGCATATATGGGCTTTCTATATCCTTCATTATATAATTTAGGAATTCTTCCAGAGTGGTCTATATGAGCATGTGTTAAAAGCATAAAGTCTATTTCATTAACATCAAACAAAAATGGCTCTGCATTTTTTAATTCATCTTTTGTACTTCCTTGAAACATTCCACAGTCAACTAAAAATTTTTTTCCTGCTCCTTCAACTAAAAAGTTAGAGCCTGTTACAGTTTTTGTTGCACCTAAAAAAGTTATATTCATAAATTCCCTCCATTAAATAAATATTTTTGTTTTCTTTTTAATTTTTATTTTTTTGGCTTGTGTTATTTTTTTGCTTTCTAAAACCTTTCCATCATAATACTGTAAATATATAATATTATTTTCTTCTTTTGGTTCTATGCTTATACTTTGCAAATCTATTATTTGGGTATCAAATATCATTTTTAATATTACAAAATTTTCCTTAGAATCTTCTGACACATTTTCAATTACCTTTAACTTTGTTGCCTTATCTATTAAAGACTTTATAGTTTTTGCAAAACTTATTTTTAGTTCTTTTATATCTTTCAAGAACTCATTTCCATACATTATAAATCTATAATATCTTAATTCATATATTAATTCAATTATTTCTTTTTTATTTTCTATATTTTTTATTTTTTCCCTTAAGCCAAGCAAAAACATCCTGCACAATTCCAAAGTCTGATCCCCTTGTATACTTTCTAAAAAGTCATACTTATTCTTTGTATTTTCCATTCTTTTAATATATTCTTTTGGCTGTATCAATTCATTGCACTCTGTTATTCTCTTTAATAAAGCTGTTCTTTCTTTTTTTAATTCGTCATTCCACTCTTTTATAGTTAAATTTTCATATTTTTTGCTTCTTTTTTCATATTGTTTTTTTAACAAGTTTTTATCATTTTGTATCTTATCTATTGCATTTATTTTTCTATTAAATCTCTTTTTTTCATTTGTTAATTCTTCTAAAAACTTCTCTTTATTTTGCATTATTTCTAATTGTTTTTTGTATTTACTTTTTATCTTTATTAGTTCTTCTTTCGCCTTTTGATTGCTATTTGCATATAAGTACATTAAGTTTTTATATAATATATCATTAAATTTGTTGCCTATTTTTACTCCATACTCAACTATCACTTGTTGTTTTAACATATCTATATAATCTAATGTTATATTATTGTTGTTTATAAATTCATACATCAATTTATAGCCTACTGTGTAATTCAATGTTTGGTATACTATATTATATTTATATTTTTCAGTTTTTTCATTGGTAATGCTCCATGACCATCCATTAAAATTTTTTATCACTTCTAGTTGATTTACTGTTGCTCCTATTTTTAGCACATCTCTATAAGCATTGTCTATATATTCATATTGTTTTGGTATTTTAATTGGAGTCCTAGAAATTTCTAATATTGCTTCTAACAGAAAATTTTCATTTTCTAATACCGTTATTTTATCGTTTTCTATCTCATAACTTTTTTGGGCTTCTCTAAATTTTTGTCCTATTTCTGAATTATTTTTTATTATTTCTATTTTTGCACATTTATTTTGAATAGTGTTTATCAAATATTGTATAAAATCATTTTTTAAAGGAACTTGCCTTTTGGTTTTTTCATAATCAGAATATGAGTTTTCAATTTTATAAAACATATTTAACAGAAGATTTTTTGCGCCTAAGGAATACACCTTATTTTCTAAAACCTTCTCGAGTTTATTATTATAATCTTTTATATTAAATTTAGAAAACAATTTATTTTTAATCATTTCTTAATCCTTTATACGTTTTCTGTTTGTGTATATGATGTAGTTTTTAATTCTTGCCATCTTTCTTTAGACATCAAAACCTCTCTTGGCTTACTTCCTTGAAATCCAGATATAATACCTCTTTCTTCCATTTGGTCTATTATTCTACCTGCTCTTGCATATCCTACTTTAAATCTTCTTTGTATAAACGATGTTGAGGCTTGTCCTGTTTCAACAACAACCTCTATTGCTTCCATTAAAAGTGGGTCTGTATCATCATCATTCTCTTGTTCCTCTATTTCTTTATCTGTACTATTAGCTTTTTCTATTTGTTCTAATATATCATCATTATATGTAGCTTCTCCATTTGCTTTTACAAAGTCAACTACCTTTTCTACCTCTTTGTCTGATATAAATGCTCCTTGTACTCTGGTTGGTTTAGCTGCTCCTGCTGGATAAAATAACATATCGCCCTTTCCCAGTAACTTTTCTGCACCCGCCATGTCTAAAATCGTTCTAGAATCCACTTGTGAAGAAACGGCAAATGAAATTCTTGAAGGTATATTTGCTTTAATTATTCCTGTAATAACATCTACTGATGGCCTTTGTGTAGCTATAACTAGATGCATTCCCGCAGCTCTTGCTTTTTGTGCCAATCTGCATATAGAGTCTTCTACTTCTTTAGAAGAAACCATCATTAAATCTGCTAACTCGTCAATTATTATTACTATTTGTGGTAATTTTTCTGTTGAGCCTTCTTTGTCTAGTTCTTCATTATACCCTTTTATATCTCTAACATTTTTACTAGCAAACAAGCTATATCTGTTTTCCATTTCTTGTACTGCCCATGCCAATGCTCCTGCTGCTTTTTTAGGATCTGTAACAACAGGAATTAGTAAATGTGGTATTCCATTATAAACAGATAATTCTACCACTTTTGGGTCTACCATTACTAATTTTACTTCACTAGGTTTTGCTTTATATATTATACTTGCTATTAATGTATTTATACATACACTTTTACCTGAACCTGTAGCTCCCGCTATTAATACATGTGGCATTTTTGCTATATCTGTTACAACTTCTTCTCCTGCCACGTCTTTTCCTAATGCAAACGCAAGCTTTGACTTATGTTCTATAAATTTAGAACAATCAATTATATCTCTTAAATGTACTATTTCGTTTTCCTTATTAGGAATTTCTATTCCAACAGCTTGCTTTCCTGGTATTGGTGCTTCTATCCTTATTGTTTCTGCTGCTAGATTTAATGCTATATCATCTGCCAAATTAGCTATTTTGCTTACTCTTACACCTTCGGCTGGTTTTAGCTCATATCTTGTTATTGCAGGTCCAACTGAAACATTTTCTACCTTCGCTGAAACGCCAAAACTATATAATGTTTTTTGCAATTTTGCTGCTGTATCTGTTACTGCCTTTTTTCCACCTTTTACAGATTTTTTTTCTCCCTCGCTTAATAGCTGTACTGGTGGAAATTCATAATGCTCATCCTCTACTGTTAGTGCATGTTCTAATTGTAAAACTTCCTTTACCTTCTCTTGTTTTTGTTCTTGTTCTTTCTTAAATAAGTTTTCTTCTATATATCCTTCTGATGCTTTCTTTTTACTGCTTTTACCATCATCATTTAAGTTTATTGTTATTTGGTCATCTAATTCAAGAGCAGCTCTTCTCTGTTCTTCTTTTTCTCTTAATCTTTTTTCTCTTCTTGTTTCTTTTTTATCTTCATTTTCTTCTACTTTCATTACTGTTGGTTTTTTTCTTTCTTCCTTAATTCTCTCCTTTTCTTCTGCCAGTTTTCTTTCTTCTCTTTCAGCTAATCTCACTCTTATTTCTTCTATTGGATTAATATTAAATATTAAAATTATCAATATTAATTCCACACCTAAAACTAGTATTGATGCACCTACTTTTCCCAATAATTTTGTTAATGGTATTGCACCTATTGCGCCTATTACTCCCCCTACTTTATCATCCGTTTTTCCTTGTTCATATGCGCGAGTTACTGTGTCTAAAAATCCATTAGAGAACTGTTCTACATCTTTAGGTAAATATACTATGTGCATAAAAATTGCAACACATACTAATAGCAATGCATATTGAAATAATTTAATATATGCATCTTCTTTTTTATTACATAATTTATATATTGCTATCAAGAATGTTCCTATTGGGACAATATATTTTATAAATCCCATAACTCCACTCAATATTGAACTTATTTGCTGTCCCATTATTCCAGATTGATTATATATAAGCACACCTAAAAGTACACTAAATATCACCATTGTTATTATTGATATGTTTGCATTATCCCTTTTCTTTTTCCTTCCTCTTTTTGCCAAATCTATCTCACTCCTATTTTTTCATTTTATATGAACTAAAAAATCAGAAGCCGGAAATCAATTTACATTGATTTTAATCTTAAACCCCCGACTTCTGATTTCCGAATTTTCTTATTTAAGTTCTTTCCTATTGTTTCTTATTACTTTTAAAGCATCTTCCAAAGCAACTTCTATACCTGATAGTACATTGTCAGCATATTCTTTAGTTCCTTTTGAAATTTCTCTAGACATCTCATTTGCAGTTTCTATAATTTCAACTTTTTTCTCATATGCCTTCCTTGTTATTTCGTGTTCATCTATCATCGAAATAATTCTATTTTCTGCTTCTTTTATTATATCATCTGCTTCATTTTGAGCTTGTACCAATATTTTTTGTCTCTCTTCTTTTACCCATTTTGCCTGTTTTAATTCATCTGGCAATTTTAATCTTATTTCCTTAATAATATCCAAAACTTCTTCTTTATCTACTATACATTTGCTAGAAAAGGGCATATTTCTACTTTTTTCCAATATATCTTCCAATGTTTCTAATAAAGTAAATATCTCCATTTCTCTACTCCTTTCGCTTTAAAAATATAAGATTTGCTCTCCCATATTTTCTTATATCAAATATTTCTGCTTCTATTTGAGTTAAGTTTTTTAACTCTCTTTCTTTTTCATCGGTTTCTATGATTATTACTCCATCTTTTTTTAATAAATTTAAAAATAATATTTTTTCTGTTGCTTTTACTGCAATATCTGCCTTATATGGTGGATCAATATATATTAAATCAAATCTAATCTTATCATCATATAATTGTTTCAGACATTTTTCATAATCCTTATTTAATACAATTGCTTTATCTTTTAATCTTGTTTTAATTAAATTTTCGTATATCATTTTTGTTGCTTGATGCGATTTCTCACAAAAATAGGCTTTTTCTGCTCCTCTGCTTATACACTCTATGCCTATTGCACCACTGCCAGCAAACAAGTCTAAAACAATAGCATCTTCCAATTTGTTTTGAATTATATTAAACAATGACTCTTTCACTCTATCTAAAGTTGGTCTTGTTTCTATACTATCTATTGAATTTATTTTTGTTCCTCTTGCTGTTCCACTTATTACTCTCATAGCACCTCTACGATTTTACATATATATTTTATCTTTTATATACAATATGTCAATAATAATAATATAATTGTAATATACATTTAATAGTTTTGTAATATATTGGAATACTGTAATTCAATTGTATTATATAACAAAGTATAAAAAAATGTCAATGGCATTGCAATTTTCCATTGACATATATAATTTAAAATAATTTTAAAAATTTTATTTTGTTATTGATAAAATTTTATATTTTATTACTCCAGCTGGTGCTTGTGCTTCTACTATTTGGTTCTTTTTAGCTCCTATTAAAGCTTTTCCAATTGGTGATTCGTTTGAAATTTTATTTTGTGATAGGTCAACTTCCGTAGATCCTACTATTGTATAAGTAAGTTCTTCATCAAATTCCATATCTAATATTTTTACAGTATTTCCAACTTGTACGGTTTTAGTATCTATTTCTGATTCATCTATAATTTTTGCATATCTAATTTTATTTTCTAATTCTGCTATTTTAGCTTCATTTGCTGCTTGTGCACCTTTTGCCTCATCATATTCAGAATTCTCAGACAAATCTCCAAATCCTAAAGCTACCTTTATTCTATCTGCTATTTCGCCTCTTTTTTCTGTAACTAAATATTCTAATTCTTTTTCTAGCTTTTCATATCCTTCTTGAGTTAATAAAACTTCTTTTTCTTCCATTTTTGTCAACCTCCTTTTCTACATGAAGTCTATACTGTTTTCACAGTATGATATATACTAATCCAAATTTAAAGTTTTGTCAAGGAATTCTTTTAAATTCCTCTTGTGAAATTATCCCTTTATCCCCTATTAGATTAAGAATATGTATATTGTCTTCTTTTATTCTGTCTTTTATTCTTGCTAGCTCTTGTTTTTGATTTACTAAGCTCATATATAGTATATTTTTATTTATTTTTTCCATCATCCTTCCAAAATGTTCTATTAGTTCGTCTGGAATTTGTATATTCACATTATTTATGCTTATTCCTTCAAATGCCATACTTTCTATTTTCACTTTTTGTTCAATATTAATTAATATTGCTGTTCTGTTTATATTATATTTTTCTATTTCTCCTATGCCATAATCAAAATTCACTATATATTTCGCTCTTCTCAAACTTTTTCTTTTATTATTAGATAAATATATTGTTGTTTCTTCTTCAAATATATTTTCTACAATTTTTTGAAACTTACTAAGTTCTTCCGTTATTATATTGGTAGTTTTAAATTTCTCCGATAGCGTTTTTATATTTTCTAAATATATATCTTCATCTTTGTTTATCAAAAAGTATATATCCTCTTGTTCCATTTTTTTCCCTTGAATTTCAAATATATATTCTAATATTTCCAATATCAAATATTTAATTATATCTTTTTCATCTATTAGGATTTTTTTATCTACGTATTGTTGTATTTCTTCTTCACATGCTACCTGTTTTATATTATCTTTTTTTATTAATTTTCTTAATTTTTCTACACATCTTCTATTTAAGTTACTTATTTCATATATATAATATTCTTTAAACTTTGTAGTAATTATTATATTTAATTTTTTTTCCCACCATCTTGCTCTATTAGATAAAAAAATATATCCTACCATTTTCACTCTTTCTCGTCCTTTATATATTAAAAAATAAATCTTAAAATTAATAATTTTAAGATTTATTTTAATATTATATTATCTTTTTGCTAATTTATTCCTAATTTTTCAGAAATCATCTTCCATATTGCCTCTGTTTCCATATCCTTTTGCCAATATGCTGCTCCTGCTAAATTATATTTGTCTATTAAAGAAATTTTTTCACTTAACGATTTTTCGTCTTCTAGCCACACCTTATAATTAGCTCCATTTTTTTCATATTCCACATAATACTGTTTTAATTCGTCATCCCATTTCTTTATTACATTATCAGGAATTACGCTTTGTATATTTTTAATTGCTATAGCAAAGTTGTCTAAGTCGCCACTCTTTTCTTTCCATAATCTTGTATAAAAAGGTAATGCTAATATTAGTTTTTCGCTACTAACTTCTTCCTGTGTCCCCACAAATTTATTTACATTTGTTTCTATCCAATCATACCCTGAATTTGTTCCAACTTTTTCTGAAGAACCTCCATGTTGATCATAGGCCATAAATATTATATAGTCAGCCTTTTTTCCTATTATGTGTCGATTATAACATAAAGACCAGTTTGGCGAACCATCTGGAGCTGTAACATCAACAGATAATACTGCTCCTATTTCTTTTAACCTTGGTGCTAATTCTATTATAAATCTAGAAAACAAATCTTTATCTTTCATAAACATATACTCAAAATCAATGTTAATTCCATCTAAGTTATATTTTTTTACTAAGCTAATTATATTTCCTATTAATATTTGTCTTAACTTATAGTCATTCATTATATCTGAGGTTGTTTGTATATAAGTATTGTTTGAAATGCTTGGCCAAACCTTATATCCATTCAAATGTGCCCATTTTATATATTGAGTTCCATCATTTCCCACATTTTCATCAATTCTTCCTTTTCCTTCATCTGTCAAGGTGAAAAATGTTGGAGATACAACATTTACGCCTTTTATTTTTGTGCCTGTTCTGTCAGGCGCTGAACCATATTCCGAAAAATAGTCCCACACTAAACTTACTTTTCCTTCTATTTGTTTTTGGTTTTGTTGTGCATTTCTTGATACAACAATATTTTGATTACTTTTTTCTTTTATATATCCTAAATTTCCATTTGACGTTCTTACCTTAATCCAGCCATTTTCTTTTGACACAACTATCAATTGTTCTGTTTTTTTAATTTTTTCTAATGTTTTAGAAAAAAATGTTGGTTTATATTTTATATTTTCATTTTTTGTGCATTCTAATTTTTTTTGCTCTCTATCTAAGGATTCAATTACAACTTTATTTGTTTCGCTTACATATTCCACGCTTATGTTATAGACCTCTTGTAATTCAGATATTGGAATAAGATATGCATCAGTCGTCTCAATTGTAGGACTTTTTATTATTTGCTCTTTTCCATTTATTTCGATTTTTTTGCTATCAATACCTAATGCAGCAATTTTATTTTCTGCTGTTGTAATTATCTGATTATATTTTTCATCAAAATAAATATATTCATCAAAAAAGTTTTGCATATCTGATTTTGAAAGATATATTACATTGTTATCATCTATATATACATCTTTTTTTAAGCTCGTTGTAACATTACTATTATTAATAATTAAGTTAGTTCTGTCTTTTATTTCATCTCTTATATAATTAGGTGCTATTTTTAGTATTGCTATTGCAATCATCAACAATACTAAAACTACTATAATTTTTATCACATTTTTTTTCATCTATTTTTCTCCTCATTTTATATATTAATATCTAAGTTATCACATAAAAATTAATTATTCAAGATTTTCTGTTTATTTTTGTATATTTTATTTCTTTTTAGGAAAATATATAAATAAGTTTATAGGTAAATACAACTTAAAAACCTAAATTTTTAATAAAGGATGAATTTTATGCAACCTATAGATACAAAACAAGCTTACGGTAATTATGTAAATAAAAAATCACCTAATTCGCCAATTCTTAAAAATTGTCTTAACGCATTTTGGGTTGGTGGATTAATTTGCTCCCTTGGACAATTGATATTATCTTTTTGTCAATACAAAGGTTTTGATGAAAAAGCCTCTGGTACAATTGTTTCCATTATCTTAATTGGATTATCTGCACTTTTAACAAGTTTAAATGTTTTTAACAAAATTGGTAAATTTGCCGGAGCAGGTTCTCTTGTTCCTATTACTGGTTTTGCAAATTCAATTGTAGCCCCATCAATAGAATATAAATCTGAAGGATATATAATGGGAGTTGGAGGAAAAATGTTTACAGTTGCAGGTCCAGTTCTTGTATTTGGAATATCTACTTCTGTAATAATTGGTATTATTGCCACTTTCTTTTTTTAAAAAATGGAACAATTAGGGACTGTCCCTAGTTGAGAAAATGGAGGTTTTATGAAAAAAATCGGAAGTCAAACTATTCAATTTATTAATACTCCAACTATTTTGGAGACTTCTAGCATTGTTGGTCCCAAAGAATCGCAAGGTCCTCTTGCTAGTTATTTTGACCAATGTTTAGAAGATGAGTTTTGGGGTGAAGATACATGGGAAAAAGCAGAAAGTAAAATAATAAAGGAAAATGTTAATTCTGTAATTTTAAAATCTGGAATTCCTGCAACTAATATTGATTTTTGTTTTGCTGGTGATTTACTAAATCAATGTATTTCTTCTAGCTTTGGACTTAGGGAATTAAATATGCCCTTTTTTGGTGTTTTTGGCGCTTGTTCAACTTTTGTTGAAAGTATGTGCTTGGGAAGTGTATTTATTGCTAGTGGTGCTGCTTCTAACGTTCTTTGTGCTACTTCTAGCCACTTTTGTAGTGCCGAAAAACAGTTTCGTTTCCCTTTGGAATTAGGAAACCAACGCCCACCTACTTCTCAGTGGACTGTTACCGGCTCTGGTGCTGCTGTTTTATCTTCCAATGGCATTGGTCCTAAAATTACTTATATAACACCTCGGAAAAATTGTTGATATGGGAATCAAAGATGCTAATAACATGGGAGCAGCTATGGCACCTGCCACGTTTCTTTAAACACAAATATTTTTATTTTTAAATTGCTTGTGGCACAAGCGTTAATTCTTCGTTTATTTTAATATACTCTAACATTCTTTCGTACTCATCTGTAAATTTGAATCTTATAGTAATATCTCCACCCTCGTGTACATATATACAATCGATAAGCTCAATCACTATTTCCCTAGTAAGTTTAGTTATGTTCTTTTTACTCTTTAGGTTTTCTATCCAAATATTATCTCCTAAAATTTGGTCTTTGTATTTTTCTGTTTCTTGTTCTAAATATTTAATGTTTTGTTCAATACTTTGTATATTCTTTTCATAACTATTCTTATACTCAAAATATTCTTCTTTGGAAATATCACCTAACTTCCAATCTTCATATACAGATTTTTTTAGTTTTTTGTATTTTTCTAATTCATTCTGTTTTGATTTTATTATTCGTTCAAGATTAGAATTAGCTAGATTTCTTTTTTCAGATTGATTAATTTTCTTAATCATATATTCCATTTCAATAGCTATATCAATCTGCATTTTTATAGATTCTAAAACTGCTTTTTCTAAATAATCACTTCTTATTGTATGCTTTGTACAAATTTGTGCTGATTTTTTCCTATATGTGTTGCATACATAATAATAATATGTTTTCCATTTATTATTTGTAGATTTTTTGTTCATTGCCCTTTTACAATCTGCACATCTAATGTATCCTGCAAATAATGAGACTTCTCCAGTACCATCGTTTTTTATTCTTGTATCTCTATTGATTATGTCTTGTACCTTGTTAAAAGTTTCTTTATCAATAATTGGCTCGTGACTATTTTCTACAATAATCCAATCTTCTTTTGGCACATCAACTAATTTATGAACTTTATAGCTTAACATTTTCTTTTTTCCTTGTATCAGAGTTCCTGTATACATCTCATTTCTTAAAATATGAGCTACAGTAGTATCACACCAAAGACTATTACCTTTCATATTACAAGCATTTACATAGTTTTTCTTCAAGACTTGTTGTTTATATGCTGTTGGATTAAGAATTCCTCTATCATTTAATATCTTTGTAATTGTTGCTCTTCCCTTTCCTTCTAAGAACAATTGATAAATTAATCTTACTACTTCTGCAGGTTCTTCATCTATGATTAATTTATATTTATCTTGTGGATCTTTGATATATCCGATAGATTGGAAAAGAGCCTAAATATTGTCCGTTTTTCTTTCTTGAATTATTTGCTAAAATTATTTTGTTTGAAATATCTCTACAATATTCATCATTAATTAAATTTTTAAAAGGAACAAGAATACTATTTACAGAAGTTGGTTTCGAATAGCTGTCAATATCTTCTGCTTTTGTAACAAACCTAATATTAAACAATGGAAAGATTTGTTCTATATAATTTCCAACCTCAATATAATTTCTTCCGAGTCTTGATAGGTCTTTTGTAACAATCATATTAATATAATTGTCTTTCATATCTCTTAATAATTTTTGAAAGCTAGGTCTATTAAAATCTGTTCCTGAAAAGCCATCATCAACGTAAGTATCATATACTACAAATTCATCTTCACAACTTTGTGCTAAATCCATTATTAAATCATCTAATATTTTATCTTGGCTGACTACACTATTACTCTCATCTTTGTCGTCTCCATCTTCTTTAGATAGCCTTATATATTTTGCAATATACCATGTCTTTCTTGGTATTCCGAATGAGTTGTTGCCTCTTGGAAATAACACTCCATCGTTTTCATACTTACTTTTTCTTGACAAATTTCCTCCTTCCCTATAAAGTCATATTTGTTGACAATTATATTTTAACATAATTTTATAGTGGATTCAAATGAAATACACTATATTCTTTAAGTTTTTATTCTGTTCATAATCAAATTTTCAATACATTGATTAATATTTAATCCTTTGTCAGAATATTCAAATTTCACTTTTAATCCATTTACAATAAATGCATATGGATTCTTAACATTTTGTAAAAACACAAGCATTCTATCTGCTTTTGGTAAATTAATATCAACATTTAAATTTTCTATATTATCCATATCTTTTTCATCTATATATTTTATGTTACTGCTTTTCCCTAGTTGTAGTTTATTTTTTAATTTAGCGTAATCATCCATAAATAACCTCCTATATTCAATTTTCAATGTTCTACACATATTTTGTTCATTTTTTCATATTTTATTCAATTGCATTTTATATTTTCCAACTAATTCTTTCTGAAACATCAGCTCCTACATTAATTTTTTTTAATACATAACTTTTATTGTATTTGTCAAGTAAAAAAAGTGGTCCATTTTTCAATTATTATTAATTGAATTTTTGGTCCACTTTTAGTTTATCAAAAACATCATATTTATCCTTTAATTCATCCAAACAATTAAATATTAGCTTTCTAATCTGATACAATTTATTTACTTTACTACAATAGTTCCATTCCTCATTTTTATTATTTCATCAAATTTTATATCATTAAGATTACTATGAGATGCTATTACTATTAATTTACCTTTCTTCTTTTCTTCTTCTATCAGTTTATAAATTATCATCAAATTTTCCTCATCTATTGCATTAAAGGGCTCATCCAATAATAAAACATCTGGATTTTCCATAAAAGCTTGACATAGTGACAGCCTTTGTTTCATTCCCAAAGAGAATGTTTTTACTTTATCAGCTTTATGCTCTAGTAAATTAAATTTATTCAGCCACACTTCAATGTCATCTTTGCTAATTAAGTTATTTATTGTTGCTAAATATTTTAAATTATACATCGCTGTTTCTTGTGTAAAAAATGATGGATTTTCAATAATTACTCCATATCTATATTCTTCATCTTCTATGCGTTTTCCTTCATCTGGACTTATAAGCCCACAAATTAATCTTAATAACATTGTTTTACCACAACCATTATGACCAGTCAATAAATATATCTTTCCTTTGTCAAAAGAAAGTTTTATATCTTTAAGAACTGTTTTTTTATTAATAACTTTTGTGACATTATCTAACTTAATCATTTTTTTCTCCTCCCAATGCTTCATATTTTTTAAACCTAAAAAACGAAAATATAAATAGTATAGATCCCAATATTGCTTTACATCCAACCACTAATTGGTAATGTTCTAAGGTATACTTAGATGCAAACACAATTATGCTAAAATATCCAATATCAAATGATATGTATTGACTAATTAATATAACTGTTAATAATACAAAATATATAGTTTTATTTTCTATCCTGAGTATGTATAATAGAATTGTTGTTGTTATCCATATATTTATTGTCAATATATATAGAGTGTAACAACTAATCAATTGTTTAAGATTTTCGAAAGAACTTATATCTCCAGTTAAAATATCTATAATTAATTTAATTATAATTAAATTAATTATAGATTTAAAAACTCTAAAAAAAAATTTTTTAAATGATTTTTTTTTATTACATCTTGTTAAAATATATGGACTCATTGAAAATATTTCATTACAATTCTTTATAATATTTGTAATAAAGATTATAACAATACTATAATTTAATATTAAATTAATGAATATAACATTACCTTCTTCAAAATTATATGGAATTAATATACTTCTCAATGCATACAGTGGCGTATCAATATTATTAGTATTCTTTATAAACAAATTAAAAATTAAAAGCAGAAAAGATATGCCTATGTAATACATTGTTTAATCAACTCCTTTTTATCAATCATTTTATATAGATAAATCATACCAATGATATTAACTATATATGTGTATATATCTAACATAAATAATAAATTCTCATCCGTAATTGATAAATAAATCACAAATTGATATGCAAAGCTCATTATTAATATGCAAAAATTTACTACAATACAAATCGCAATTCCTAAGAATACCTTTCCAGTGTTCACATAGACTATATTATATATTACAAATATTGAAAGCATAAACATAACTAATCTAATAAACAATTGTAAATTATAAATAGAAAAAATATTTTCATATCTTAGTATAACAGATACTATTGAAAATACAGTTAATATATATAACGAAAGTAATATTATATAAATAATATATTTCCTCCAAATATAATTAAAAGTATTATTTTTAATTCTAACCCTTATTTCTGAGTTCCAAAAAGGAATATTTACTATTGCAATAAATATACTTACCAAAAAGGTTACAACAAACATATATCGTTGAAATCCATTCAAATATAAATTTACAAAGTTTAAAGCATTTCTGTTAATAATAGTATTAACTTCTTCTTGTGATTGAATTCCCCAAAATGTAATTAGAACAAAAATAGCAGTAAAAAAGATAATTACATTTTTTTTCATAAGCAATCCCTCGAATATTTATTTGTGTTAATTTTATATATTATATACAACAAAACACTATATACTATATAAGGTATAATTGTAGATATAATATATACATAGTTAAAATCATATTGAAACAATGAATAAATCGCTGTCAAATTTTGAAATGGAACAAACGCCCCAGTAATTTCACCTAATAAGTGAAATATGTTTCCTATTGTTGAACTTATTACAATTGGAAATAGCAAAAAAGCAAAAAATGGAATGCATTGAATGATTAATTTCTTTTTTATAAATGTACACGATAATAAAGATATCAAATCTATTAGTACAGCCATTATTATTGTCATTACTATTTCAATAATTGCAATTAATATAAAAATTCCTAATCCAAAATCATAGGAACCTATGGTACCTGTTGCACTACCTATTCCTCCTGCAATAAATCCGTATTGTCAATATTGCTACTAATGAAATAGAAATTATTGTTACAATGTATAAAGATTGAGATATCAATATGGAATTAATAAATTTTTTGTATGAAGTTCTAGAAACTACACAGTTAATTTGTCCACTATCAAGAAAACTATGTACAGAAGATGCCAAAAAAATTCCGCAAAATAAAAGTATTATAATAATATAGATTTCGAAAAAATCCGATTGCAATAGAAAGTACAAATCAAACTTAATTCCATTTTGATTTTCAATATTTTTTGCTAATCTTTCTGGATTGACATCTTCTGGAATATCTTGTTGCAGGCTAATAAAGTAAGCTTTCTCCTCATATGTATAAAAAAAGCTCATACATCCCACTAAAATTAAAATCATAATTATGATTATTGTTTTTGCACTAAAAAGATTTCTTTTATACTCCTCTTTCCACATTATTAGTATTCTCTCCCATATTAAATAATTCTTGGAAGGTATCCATAAATTAGATACCTTTTTTATTTTCATACACTTATTAGATATATTTTTTTTACAAAAAAGGTGCAAAAATCTCAAAATATTTTGTGACTTTTTGTGACTTTTTATCCTTTTTTAGATTAATTTGATATAATTTTTTTAGATTAATGAAAAGGAGGTGAGTTCTGTAATGAATATCAAAAACAAATTATTAGTTGTATGTTTTATTATAGCAACATTGTTTACCATTTTTACTATTACATTTCCAATTCAAGTAAAAGCTTCCGATATTTCTACATATGCATATTATGATCCTAACACTGTATCTTTTAGAGGAAGATATACTGGTAATAGCAATTATTATGATGGTCGTTTTATGGCTTTCGAGGCAACAGCAACAGCTTCTGATGGAAAGTCATATGAAGTAATAGTCAGTGTATATATTGCAAGCAAAAATACTACTAAAAATTATAGAATCCATACAGATGGAAAAACAAGAAAAGCTGATTATATATCAATTGGAAACGGAAGTGATGCAATAATTTCAGCAACTTGTGCTGATTCATCTGTAATTGTCAATTTGGACTTAAAAATGTATAGTTGGAATTAATCTTCCTCAAAAAGAGGGTTCACACCCTCTTTTGGGTAAACTTTAAGGCTATTTCTCATTGTATCTTTAAGTTGTAAATTATCTTCACTCACATTGTCTTTATCAAGATTATATTGAATAATAAATATGTATTTATCTCCTTCTAATGCTAATAATCTCTTTTGAGATTGATATAAATTATTATTATTTATTAATTCTAAATTTATTTCTGGACTTATAGTTTTTATAATAATATATGTTCCTGTTTCAGTGGATATAAATTTACTTATATCATAAATATCACTAGAGCTTGAAACATTAAAAATCAATCTTTCTCTATCAATGAATTTTTCCATTACATCAATGTTAATAATCTTTTCTTCATCGCAATTAATTTCTATTTGTTTATTATTTGGAGATGTATCGTTATATAACGCTACATTTGAAAATTGAAATTGTATTTTTTCTATTCTAGGTAGTCCACTTGATGTTAAAAATAATAATTCTCTTCTTTTATTATTTCCTTCATTTTTAATCCTATGCCAGCCAGTTGCAGTGTATACAGAATAATTAACACCTGATGAGGCATTATAAATAACATTGCCATCCGCAACAATCTTTAAATCTGGAATAGCTATTCTATAATTCGGTTTTATTTCACTTTCAGATTTTAAACTAAATACTGCATATAGATTTATATCATCTAACATCAAATAATCAATTTTAATACTAAATTCATCATTTAATTTTATATAATTCATTTCAATATTCTGTATATAATCCTTATTTTCTATTGCACTAACAACACTATCATTATTTATTCCTATTGAACTTAATCCGAATAAATCTTTAAAGAAGTTTGTTATTTCTTTAGCCAAAACAACACCAGTTGTTAAAACAGATACTGTCAGTATTAATACTGCTACCTTTGATAAATTATTTCTGATTTTCTTTCTATGAGGTGTTTTACTAATTACTTTAGCAGTTTTTTCTGGAATATTATCGTTTTTTTCAAAATAATCATATAACAATCTATCTATTTCATCTATATTATCTTTCTGCTGTTTCATTCTCAACACCTCCTCTATAATATTTTTTTATTTTTTCTTTACCCCTTGTTATTCTACTCTTTATCGTATTAGGACTAGTATCTAAAATTTCAGAAATCTCATTCAAAGAATAATTGCTGTTATAAAATAAGACAATAGCAATTCGTTCTTCATATTTTAATTTACTAAGCATACTTTCTATGTCCAATTTATCTTCAATATTAGACATATCTAAATTGTCACCTATAACACAATTTTTATCTTTGATTAATTTACTAAAAATATTATCCTTCCACTTGTATCGCGCATAAATTTTATTGCATTCATTTATTAGTATTTTAATGATCCATGTTTTAAAGTATTTTGTATTTTCTAGGCTTTTTAACGATTTATAAGCAATTATCATAGTTTCTTGAATTGCATCATTAATATCATCAATATTGTCTAATCTAGCTTGTGCTACTCTATATAATTCATTTTGAATTGATTGAGTTAATTTTGTATATGCTTCATCATTTCCATTAATTGACTCTAAAATTAATTCTTCCACAGTATTTCTCTCCCCTTATATATTTTCAGGTTATAATGTGCTTAAATCATAATATCTAGTATTGATTTTTTCACATCTATTATTTATTTTTCGTTGAATCAATCTTGCACCTAGCTCTGTACTTTCAGTAGAAACATTAAATAATTAATCATCTACTAAATACATTCTAACACATAATTAGTAAAAAATCATCTATTTTACATTAATCCTTGAAATTCTTGAGCAGCTCAAAATGATGTATTATCCCATTTATAGTCAAAATAATACATCATTTTATTTAACCCCATCATTCCGTCGCTTTACATTTATGATAATCTAGAATGAATCTATTTTTGTAAAGTTTGCAAATTCATATAATATAAAGTTCATTCCGTTTTTTAGCTCTCCTCCAGTTTGCCTACTTTGTTCAGCAAATGAAGTATATAATTGCTTAACTAAAATACTACCAAGTCTATGGTATGTATCTGCTAGTGGTATATTGTCTTGCTCAACTGCATTTATTATTATATCTAAATAGTTATATTTATTGCTATTATCATTAATAATTTTTCTGTTAATTCTTTAAACTTCTATTCTTTCAATTCAATAATTGAAAAACTCCTGCATATCAAAATAAGAGTAACAACATATAAATATTATCACTCTTAAATAAACTTTATTATTCATTATAACTTGTATATCCAATTTGATGCACCATATAAAATTCTGTGAACTTCTACTATTTTTTCTTTTTCATTTATTCTATAAAATGCAATATAATTTTTTATAAGCAGTTTTCTAATTTCTAGCTTTTTTGCTATATCATCATCAATAATAGCATATTTTTGTGGCATGCGCTCTAAAGACTGTATCTCACTATTTATTAATTCTGCATACCTATTTGCAATTGAAGGTTCTAATAATTCATTTTTTAAATAATTAATAATTTTTTTATAATCATTTTTCGCTTTTATAGATAATTGTATTTTATATTTTTCCACTTTACTAAACCTCCAAATTAATCTGCTAACACTTTTTGTACTTCTAAATAAGCTTCTTCAAGTGAGCATACATTTCCACTCTCAAAATCTTTTCTTCCTTCCTCTAATTTTTCTCTCAAATCTTCTATACTTTTAACTATTAATTCCTCTGGAGCATTATTATTTGCATTAGAAAACATAAGATATTCTATATAATCAAGTACTTTAACTGAAAGTTCCTCTGGTAATTTTTCTATAACATTATATAATTCTTGATTTTTTACAGTCATAGTCTTATTCTCCTCTCATTCATATATAATTATATTATAGCATATATCTTATAAATTTTATACCGTTTTTTATTAATTTACAGAATTTTTTATAAATTCTATTTTTCCTATACATCATCTTCCCATTCAAAAGATGATGCTTTTCTTTTGGCATATCTTCTGTTTTTCTGCTTATATAATAGTTTGCTTTTACTCTTTCACTTTCTATTATTCTCATAGATTCCTCATGCAAATCATCTCCCATTATTCTTCGCATTACTTTCCCCATAATATATGTGTTTAAAGCATTTATTCTTACATTATTTGCATTCAATTTTCTTTGAGAATTGAAAAAAATCAAGTTTTGCATCAATTAATTTACTTAATTCTTTTACTATTACATCCATATTATCTTTATATATTTGTAAATTTATTTTTTTATCAATACCCGCTCTAGTTAAATCTTCTAAACTATTATATGAACTTTTTTCAACTATTTTTGTCATCATTCCCTTTTTCAATTTTGGAATTCTAATTGTTAATTTTACAATTTTTTCTTTGCTTTTCTTTTTCAAATTCTTCCTCTTTTTCTTCTCCTTCGGAATCAAAAATTGCTTAAATACAATTTTTCATCTCCATCTTTTTTAGCATTAAAAATAGAGGACTTTCTGTCCCCTATGTTGTAGTATATGATATTTACTTTTGTGTTTATATGAACGACACACCTGCTGCTTTAGATACGCTAATCACTCATTTTAGAGATACAGGTAGAAAGCCAAGTTATTATGATTTAATTATTACTGGAGACCTAGGTTACATTGGAAAAGAAATTTTAGCTGAGCTTGCCGAAACCAAAGGCTATAATATTAATGCTAACTATAATGATTGTGGTGTCCTTATTTTTGATAAAGAAAGTCAAGATACTCATTCTGGTGGTAGTGGCTGTGCATGCATTGGCACTGTTTTTTCTGGATATTTCTTTAAACAATTAAAAGACAAAAAAATAAATAGAATATTGTTAATTGCAACTGGAGCATTAATGAATTCTATGAGTTCACAACAAGGCGAAACCATTCCCGGAATTGCTCATGCAATTTCCATCGAAAATTTGGATTAATCGTTTAGAAATTTACATTCTCAGCTAAGGAAAGGAAATTATTATGCAAAATTTTTTTAATACTTTAGATTGGTTTATGATTTTAAAATCGTTTATAGTTGGTGGTATTATTTGTATTATCGGACAAGTTTTAATTGATAAAACAAAACTTACTCCTGCAAGAATTTTAGTATTATTTGTTACTTTAGGCGCTGTTTTAGGTGGCTTAGGTATATATAAACATTTAATATCTTTTGCAGGCGCTGGTGCAACTGTACCTCTTACTGGTTTTGGAGCCAATTTAGCAAAAGGAGTTATAGAGGAAGTTAAACAATCTGGTCTTTTAGGTGCTTTTATTGGTGGTGTAAAATCTTCAGCCGGTGGAATATCCGCTGCTATTTTCTTTGGATATATTGCATCATTGCTAGCTAAACCAAAAATAAAAAAGCAATAATTTAAATTTATTTTACTATTAAAACAGTGGCTGCCTCCTCTGACAGTCACTGTTCATTTACATCATTTTAAGCTATATTCTATACTCGTAATGATGTTATTTTCAATTATAAATTTCAAGGCAGTTTTTCCTTGTATATATGTGTACATATTTTCTTCTCTTACATAGTTATCACTGTATTTTTCTATCATTTTATTATAACTGTCCGTTATTTTTACATCTTCTTCCGTTTTAACCATATCATTTAATAAATAGACTGGATTCTCTCTTTTCCATCTCTTTCATATGTTGTTATTTCGTAATTTTCATATTTATATATTCTATCTAATCCTTCAATTCCTAATACGGTAGTAAGCAATATGAGTGAAAATAAAGTTATCATTTTAAATTCTAGGCTCTTTCTTTGAAAGAATTCCATAATTTGTTTTTGGTTAGATTCATATATAAATAATACTATTGTAAATATGAATAATACTATTATATTAGGCATATTCAGTCCTAAATTAGTAACATTAATTATTAATTCTTTATAATTTGACTTTGTAAATACCGACATTAACAATTGTTATATCCTAGAGTCATCCTAACAGAAAGAGCTGTGCGATGCACAGCTCTTTTTAAGGTTTTATGCTTTTTTTGCTATTTCTGCTATTTCTGTAAATGCTTTTGGATCGCTTACAGCTATTTCTGCTAACATTTTTCTGTTTATAACAACATTGGCTTTTTTTAATCCATTAATTAAGTTGCTATATGTTATTCCATTCATTCTAGCTGCTGCATTTATTCTTGATATCCATAGTTTTCTGAAATTGCTTTTTCTGTCTTTTCTTCCAACATATGCATACATACCTGATTTCATAACAGCTTGTTTGGCCATTCTGAATCTATAGTGTTTTGCACCATAATATCCTTTTGCTCTTTTTAATATTTTTTTATGCTTTTTACGAGTTATAATTGCTGTTTTTACTCTTGCCATTTAAAATGCCTCCTTTTTAATCTTCATTTTTCTCTTTGAAATTTTAGTTACCATATGGTAATAATCTTTTAATTCCAGCTTCACATGTCTTGTCTGCATATGCATCTTGAACTTTTCCTCTTGATTTTGCTCTGTTTGTTTTTGTAGCTAAACGATGTCTTCTATTTGCTTTTGTTCTTTTCACTTTTCCTGTTGCAGTATATGAATATCTTTTCTTTGCTGCTTTATTAGTTTTTAATTTTGGCATAATTTTTTCCTCCTTTATTTTGTGAATTATTTATCTGTTTTTTTAGATAATATAATAAACATATTTTTACCTTCTAATATTGCTTTTTTATCAGGTGTAGCAATATCTGACAAATTATCAATAAATTTGTTTAAAGCTTCTTCTCCCAATTTAACATAGTTTAATTCTCTTCCTCTAAATCTAACTGTTACTTTTACTTTATTTCCGTCCTCTATAAACTTCCTTATGTTTTTTGCTTTAAAATCAAAGTCATGTTGTTCTATGTTTGGAGTAATTCTTATTTCTTTTAGCTCTGTAACTTTTTGTTTTTTCTTTGCTTCTTTTTCTTTTTTAGACTGTTCAAACTTGTATTTTCCATAATTCATTATTTTACAAACTGGAACTTCTAAATTAGGCGATACTAATACTAAATCTAGTTTTTTATCAAATGCTAAATCTAATGCATCATTAATATTCATTACGCCTTTTTTCTCTCCGTTTTCGTCTATAACTTGAACTTCTTTTGCTCTAATTTGTTCGTTAACAGGTAATTCTTGCTTTATATAAAACACCTCCATTTATTTTTTGTAATATTTACTCGCTACTAGTAAATTTACAACAAAAAAAGATTGATTTTTAATCAATCCACATACATAAAAAAGCATTAACTTTTTATTAATATTAACCTTTTTCCATTTAGATAAGGTGAGCAGTGGATTGCTTCTTTTTTTTACACAAATTATAATAATACTTTTTTTATAATTTGTCAATACTTTTCTTGACTTTTGCGTAATTTTGTATTAGAATATTATGTGTTATGTAAAAATATGACTAAATTACAAACTTCTCCCCGGTAGTTTAATATTTAGTTTCATATATATAAATATTAATTTTGAATGGAGGGTATATATTACCATGAATAATACAACATATAGTATTAAAAAAAGTGAAATTGAAAGAAAATGGTATATAATCGATGCAGAAGACAAAGTACTTGGAAGAGTTGCTACAGAAGCTGCTAGATTATTAAGAGGAAAACATAAACCAACTTATACACCTAATATAGATGTTGGTGATCATGTTATTATAACAAATTGTGCAAAAGTAGTTTTAACAGGAAAAAAATTAGACCAAAAAATTTACAGACATCATTCTGGATATATTGGTGGAATGAAAGAAATCTCAGCTAGAGACTTACTTAATAAAAACCCAGAAAAAATGATGATGCTTGCTGTAAAAGGAATGCTTCCACACAATAGCTTAGGAAGACAAATGTTAAAAAAATTAAGAGTATATGCAGGAGCAGAACATGAAAACATTGCTCAAAAACCTGAAGTTTGGGAGGTAAAATAATATGGCAAAAGCAAAATCAGAAAAAATAATGTTTTATGGAACAGGTAGAAGAAAAAAATCAATTGCTAGAGTAAGATTAGTAGAAGGTACTGGAAAAATTACTATTAATGGTAAAGATATCGATGAATATTTTGGAACAGAAACTTTAAAAGTAATTGTTAAACAACCTTTAAATTCTACAAATACATTAGGAAAATATGATGTTATTTGTAAAGTAATAGGTGGAGGATTTACAGGTCAAGCTGGTGCAATTCGTCATGGTATTTCCAGAGCATTATTAGAAGCTAATGGAGAATATAGACCAACATTAAAATCTGCAGGATTCTTAACAAGAGATCCTCGTATGAAAGAAAGAAAGAAATACGGTCTTAAAAAAGCAAGAAAAGCTCCACAATTTAGCAAGAGATAAAAAGAGTTTTTATCAAAAGCAATTCAACCTCAGAAGTTTCAATACTTCCGAGGTTTTTTGTTGTTCGGTAGTTTTTACTATAAATATCCTCAAACACACCAATGTTGTAGGAGCGAACTTGTTCTCCCTCGCTTCCGGAGGACGGGCGATTTTAATCGCCCCTACATTTCAAATTCGCATATAGAACTTACTATTTACTATACTTTTATTGTTTTATATTATTATCTTCCTATTTTTTTACTGTCTAATGCATCTAAGTTATCCAGTGCTTTTCCAGTACCTAATGCTACACATGATACAGCATCTTGGGCTATCATTACATTTATTCCGGTTTTCTCTTGCAAAAGTTTATCTAAACCATCTACTAAGCAGCCCCCTCCTGTCATATATATTCCCTTATCACTGATGTCTGCTGCAAGCTCTGGTGGTGTTTTTTCCAATACCGAATGTACACTATCAACTATCATCATTGCAGGTTCTATCAATGCTTCTAGCATTTCACTTGAATGTACTGTTATTGTTTTAGGTAATCCAGTCACTAAGTCTCTTCCTCGTATATCCATATCCATATCTTGTATTTTAGGATATACACATCCAATGTTTATTTTTAAGTCCTCCGCCGTTCTTTCTCCTATCATTACATTATGTTTTTTCTTTATATATTTGACTATTGCTTCATCAAATTTATCTCCTGCGACTTTTAAAGATTCACTTACAACAGAACCGCCTAATGAAATAACCGCTATATCAGTGGTTCCTCCACCTATGTCTACAACCATATTTCCACATGGCTTTGATATATCTATTCCAGCACCTATTGCTGCTGCAATTGGCTCTTCTATTAAATATACTCTTCTTGCACCTGCTTGTGATGCTGCATCTATAACAGCTTTTTTTTCCACTTCCGTGACTTGCGATGGTATGCATATCATAATTCTTGGCGAAAATACAAATTTTCCACATACTCTATTTATAAAGTATTTAAGCATTTTTTCTGTTACTGTATAATTTGATATAACTCCCTCTCTTAGAGGTCTTGTTGCTACAATATTCCCTGGTGTTCTACCTAACATTCTTCTTGCTTCTTTTCCTACTGCTAAAACATTACCTGTGTTATTGTCTACAGCAACAACAGAAGGCTCTCTTAATACTATTCCTTTGCCTTTTACATAAGCTATAACTGTTGCTGTTCCTAAATCTATTCCTATGTCTTGCCCCCACTTGAACATACTTGCATCTTCCTTTCAATAATATTGATTAGATATTATTATTATTACGATTATGTTACAATTATATTACATATATTCGTATATTTCAATTATTTTTTTCATTTTTATAATAATTTTAGTCTAACTGGTAATATGGCATGTTACTAGTTAATATATTATACAGCTACAATGTTGAAACATTAACTTCAAAAAACATTATCTAGTAACATAGGTATATATTTTTTGTTAAAAAGTATTGTATTTTACTTATATTTATGTTAAAATATGTAATAGTCGATTTTAGTTATATCATATAGGAGGTGCGAACAAAATGGCAAGATGTGAAATTTGTAATAAATCTGTAGCTTTTGGAAATAAAATTAGTATTACACGTTCTCATACAAGTAGAAGAACAACGAGAACTTTTAAACCAAATTTAAGAACTGTTAAAACATTAGTAGATGGTCAACCTAAAAAAATAAGTGTATGCGCAAAATGTTTGCGTTCTGGGAAAGTTACTAGAGTATAATTTTTCAAATTAAAACAGAGCAAAGTGAAATAATTCATTTTGCTCTATTTTACTAATATTAAAATTTTATCATATGTATTAATCTTTTATCCCAAATATAAGTTTTACAAATCCACGTAAAAATTTGGGAACCTTTTTTACAACAATAGTCATTTTTACCCACTCCTTTTAACAAGATAACCACATTAATCCAACCGCTACTATGGCAACTCCAATTGTAAATAGCCAGCCAGATACAGGAAGTAATAATACTAATAATATTCCAAGTCCTAGCCCAATTAAACATACCCCTAAAGTCTTTTTTAATGCACACAACATAATAAATTACCTCCTTTTTTAATATTATATTAATTTTATATTTTATTTGTGATTATTATAGAAAGGTTTTCTTATGAATAAAAATATTGTAATAGAAATAATAGAAATTTTGAAAAAAACGTATCCAGATGCTAAATGTAGTTTAAATTTTACTACTCCTTTTGAAATGCTTATTGCTGTTATGCTTTCTGCTCAATGTACAGATGAACGAGTTAATAAAACAACTCCTTATATTTTTAATAAATATAATACACCTGAAGCTTTTACAAATATTCCAATAGAAGATTTAGAAGTTTTGGTCCATCCATGTGGCCTTTACAAAAATAAAGCTAAAAATATAAAACTAACTTCTGAAAAAATTATAATTAATTTTAACGGTAATGTTCCCCAAAACATGGAAGACCTAATGAGTTTACCTGGCGTTGGCAGAAAAACTGCAAATGTTGTTATGTTGGAGGCTTTTAACAAACCTCAAGGAATAGCTATTGATACTCATGCCAAAAGAATATGTAACAAACTTGGACTTTCAAATAAATCAACTCCTGAGCAAATTGAACAAGACTTATTAAAAATTATCCCCCCAAAATACTATAAAGATATTAATCATCTTTTTATTTGGCATGGCAGAAATATTTGTACAGCCAGAAATCCAAAATGTTCGGAATGTCCTGTTCAAACCTACTGTAAAAATTTCACAAAAACTGCATAAACTATGCAATTTTTGTATATACTAAAAATAATTATCAAAAAAGAGGTGTATATTTTGACTAATATAAATTGTTCTGCTAATTGTCTCTATCAAAAAGATGGCAAATGTAGCTTTGAAAATATAACTACTCAAAAAATAACCCCTAATTCAGATTGCGCTTATTTTGTTAAAAAATAATTTAGTTTTTTAATTTATTTATCATATCCTTTTTATCCTTTGTTTTCATTAAGGCATTGCCTACAACAACATTGCTTACTCCCGCTTGTTTTAACAGGTCTATATTTTGTAAATTTATTCCTCCATCTGCTTGAATATCTACCTCTAGCTTTTCTTGTTCTAAATATTTTTTCATTCTGCTTATCTTCTCTATTGTTTCTGGAATTAATTCTTGTCCTCCAAGCCCTGGTTCAACAGTCATTATCAAAACAGAGTGTATATATGGTAAATAATTGTATATTTCTTCAATTTTTGTGTTTGGCTTTATTGCTAGCCCAACTCTTGAATTACTTTCTTTTACTAACTTGATTAATTCAAATATTTCCTCTTTGTTTTTTCTTGCTTCTATATGAAATGTTATTAAATTAGGCTCAAATACAGAAAAACTCTTTATATATTGTTCTACATCTTCTACCATTAGATGTATATCTAACGGTAGACTTGATATACTGCTAATATATTCACTATATTCTATCATTTTTTCTGTAGTATTATCTTTTACAAATTTACCGTCCATTACATCAATATGAAAATAGTCTATTAGTGCTGTTTCTAATTCATATAAGTTTTTTATTGCATTTTCATTATCCATATTTAATATTGATGCTGAAACCTCTACCATCTGTTATCCTCCTTTTGTTTTAATTCATTATATATTTTGCAGTAATTTTGATATCTCATTTTTGAAATTTTTTCATACTCAACTGCTTTTTTTACTCCACAATTTATCTCTTTTATATGATTACATCCTATATATTCACATTCTTCTATATAGTTATGAAACTCTCTAAAATACTCATCTAATTCTCCACTTTTTATTTCATATATGTCAAATGTTGCAAATCCAGGAGTGTCTGCTATATATGAATTATTGTCTATTTTATATAATTCGACTGTTGTGGTTGTATTTTTTCCTTTTTTATTTTTATTACTTATAGTTCCTTCTTCTGCTATTTTGTCTTTAAATATTCTATTTATTAAAGTAGATTTTCCAACACCTGAGTTACCGGAAAAAGCAGTTATATTATTCTTTAATACATCTTTTATTGATTGCACATTTTCTCCAATCTGTGCATTTGTCTTTATAACTTTATAACCTATGTCTTGATATATTTTTTCTATTTCTAGAATTCTATATTCTTTTTCTAAGTCAATTTTATTTATACATATTATTGGCTCAATTCTTAAAAATTCTGCAAAAGCTAATTGTTTATCTAAAAGTAGTAAATCAGGTTTAGGCATACTCATTGAAAGTACAAATACAATTTGAGTAAGATTAGCAATTTTAGGTCTTTTTATGTAATTACTTCGTTCTAATACTTCTTCAATAATTCCTTTCTGTTCATCTATTGAATTTATCTGTACTCTGTCACCTACAGCTGGTGTTATTCCACTTTTTTTAAACTTTCCTCTAGCTTCGCACAAAAATATATTATTTTCAGTTTCAACCTTATATAAATTTGAAATATTTTTTACTATTATTCCTTTTTGCAATTTTTACCCCTTTATTCAACTTTCCAAAATGTTTCTGAAGAATTTAAGTTCATTTGTTTCTCCGCTTTTTTTACATCATTTACAAATACCTTTACTGTTATTGTTCCTACTCCTGTTATACTAAAGCTAATGCTTTCTGAGTCTTTTCTATGTTTTTCATTATATACTGTTTCCTCTTTTCCGGCAGATACAACCTTTACTGTTAATGTTGCTTCTGGATCAATTTCTTTTCCATCAGCCCCTAATTTTATTCCTCCTGTTAATGCTTTCAAATTAATATCTAATTTTCCAGATTTGATTTCTGCTATTTTATTAACAGTAATTATTATTTTTGTTCCTTCATCTACAGTTTTACCCGCTTCTATACTTTGTTTTAATACTATACCATTTTCCTTTGTTGTATCTTCCTCTGTTGCAATTTCAACCTCTAAACCATCTTTTGTTAATAGTTCTTTAGCATTTTTTTCTGTTTTTCCTATAACATATTGTGTTACTACTTGTTTTAATCCATTTCCAATACTAACATACACTTTTACTTTTTCTCCGGATTTTAGTTCTGTTCCCTCTGCTGGTTCTTGCTCTATTACTATTTCCTTTTCCACAGTTTTACTTATTTTATCTATTTTTTCTATTTGCAAATTGCTATTTTTTAATTCATTTTCTGCCTCTTCAAATTTCATGCCTATTACTTTTGGCATTTTTGTCATCTCTGTTCCTTTACTTACTATAACTTCTACAGTACTGTTTTCCTTAACTGTATAATTATCTGCAAAAGGAGGATTTTGAGATATTATTTTACCTGCTTCTACATCTGGGCTAAATTCTTCTCTTGTATCTATTATTAATTTTGCTTTTTTCAATTCTTGTTCCGCTTCTTCTATTGTTTTCCCTACCAAATTTGGCAATTTAACGTCCTTCGCTCTGCCTGCACTTAATATAGCTTGTGTTCCAAAAAATCCTGCAAATGGTATAAAGATTATCACAAATGCTATTATTGATATCATTATAGCTTTTTTATGTTTTTCAAAAAATACATTTTTATTCTTTGTTTCCGTTTCTTTCTTTTTCATCTCTTCACCTTCCCTTATAGTAGGAATTACTTGTGTATAAGAGTTTTCTATGTTTTCTTCTGATATTCCTATTCCTTCACCTTCTGGATTTTTTAAAGCTAAACTTAAGTCTTTTAATAGTTCTGTTGCTGAGCTATATCTTAATGATACCTCCTTTTGCATTGCTTTCATTATAATTTTATTAACTGCATATGGTATTGAAGGATTTAGTTTTATTGGTTCTACCGGTTTTTCCTGCATGTGTTTTAATGCTATTGAAACTGGAGTATCTGCATCAAAAGGTACTCTACCAGTAACCATCTCATACATTACTACTCCTAATGAATATATGTCTGACTTAGCATCTGTATATCCTCCTCTTGCATGCTCTGGCGAAAAATAATGCACAGAACCTATTGTTGTTCCAAATGCTGTTATTGTAGAATTTGATACTGCTTTTGCTATACCAAAATCTGTAACCTTAGCAATTCCGTCTTCTGTAATTATTATATTATGTGGTTTAATATCTCTATGTATTATATTATTTTTATGCGCCATTTCTAACGCAGAGGCTATTTGCATTGCTATATTAATAGACCATTTCCAAGGTAATACACCCTCTTCTGTTATTATTTGTTTTAGTGTTTTTCCTTTTATTAATTCCATTACTATAAAATACAAATTTTCTTCATGTCCTACATCATAAATTGAAACAATATTAGGATGTGTAAGGCTTGCTGCTGACTGTGCTTCTGTATTAAATCTTTTAATAAATTCTTCGTCTGTTGTAAATTCGTCTCTTAATACTTTTATTGCAACATTTCTTTTTAATATATTGTCTTTTGCCTTATATACAGTGGCCATTCCTCCAACACCTATTTTTTCTAGTATTTCATACCTGCTTCCTATTGTTTTCCCTTCTAAACTCATACTTTTCTCTCCTCATTATCCAGCGACGATTAAAATCGCCCCTACATTTTAAAAATTTTATAATATTGTAATTACTGTTATATTATCATATCCGCCTAATTTATTTGCTTGCTCAATTAATTTTTTTGGTGCTTCTACTGCATCTTCTATTACAGTTTTATATATTTCCTCTTCTTTAACCATATTTGTCAATCCATCTGAGCACATTATTAATATATCTCCTACAATATAATTTCTAGCTCTTACATCTGGTTCTACATATGGAGTACATCCAAGAGCTTTCATAAGCATATTTTTTTTAGGATGAGTCATTGCTTCTTCTCTTGTTATTGTTCCATCTTCTATTAATTTTTGTACATAACTATGGTCTTTAGTTAATTTTCTCATTACATTTTGTCTTATTCTATAAATTCTACTATCTCCCACATGTCCTATAAATATCTTATTATTATATATTAAGCATACATCTAAAGTAGTACCCATTCCTTCTAATTCTTTTACTTCTTTTGATTTTTTATATACAATCATATTTGCATATTCTATTGCGCTTTTTATTAAATTTAGTATACTTTCTTTTGTCTCTTTTTCTTTTTCGAAATTATTTTCTATGTACTTTTTAACAGAATCTATTGCTAATTTGCTTGCTACTTCTCCACCATTATAGCCTCCCATTCCATCAGCTAATATATATAAATCTAATTTATCTGTTGTTGGAATATAATAATAGTCTTGATTTATTTCTCTAGCTTTTCCTATATCTGTTTTTGCGAATGCTTTCATTATTCACTCCTTTTTCATTTCTTTTCTTCTAAGTTGACCACAAGCTGCATCTATGTCTGACCCAAGTTCTCTCCTTATTGTTGCTACTATACCGTGTTCATTTAAATAATCTCTAAACTTTATTATATTTTCATTTGTACTCTTTGAAAACTCTCCATTCTCAATTTTATTAATTGGTATCAAATTAACATGACATATCATTCCCTTTAGCAATTTTACCAATTCTTTCGCATCTTCCAAATTATCATTATTGTCTTTTGCAAGGGCATATTCAAAAGAAACTCTTTTATTTGTTGCTTTTATATAATCCTTGCAAGCTTTTATTAGCTCTTCTATTTGATATCTATTATTTATTGGCATCATTGAACTTCTTTTGTTATTATTTGTAGCATGTAATGATATTGATAATGTACATTGCAATTTTTGGTTTGCCAATTCATATATTTTTGGAACAACTCCACATGTTGAAATACTTATATGTCTTCCACCTATGTTTAGTCCTTTAGGATTATTCATAATCTTAATCGCTTTTATTACATTGTCAAAATTGTCTAACGGTTCTCCTATTCCCATAAACACAATATTAGAAATCTCTTCTCCTATATCTTGCTCTACTGCTACTATTTGTTCTACTATTTCTCCTGCGGTTAAGTTTCTAACAAAATTTATTCCTGTAGATGCACAGAATTTACACCCCATCTTGCAACCAATTTGAGAAGATACACATATTGTTTTTCCATGATGATATTGCATTAAAACCGTCTCTATCGCATTCCCATCTAATACATCAAATAAATATTTTTTTGTTCCATCAGATGATTCTTGTTTCTTTAAAATTTTAAAATTACACATTGTATAATTTTGTTGCAATTTTTCTCTTAGCTCGATTGAAAGATTTGTCATCTCATCAAATTCTTTTACTTTATCTTTGTATATCCATTTAAAAATCTGTTCTGCTCTATATGGTTTTTCCCCTAAAGAAGTCATTTCTTCTTTTAATTCTTCTAAATTATATTCTTTAATATTTTTCATAATTATTTTTATTCCTTTTTGAGAATAATAAATTTCTATTTTCTCATATACTGTTATATCATAATGTTTATTTTTTTGTCAATTCCTTGTATTTTCTTAATCTTTCCTCATATGCCGCTATTACATCCTGTTTAAATGCTATTTCCGGTTTCTCTACCCCCATTGTTTTAAGCAATCTTTCCGTAAATAATGGATTTAGGATTAATAATGGTCCTATAACATATGTTCCAAAAAAATTATTTTCTTTTATACCTTCTAATTTTGTTGTGTCATTTATTCCTATCCCCATTTGAGTATTCATAAAATAATTTTTACTATTATCTCCATACAGCATTGTAAATTGACTTTTAAAACCTATTATTTCTATATTGTCATATTGTCCCATATATAGGCAATTAAATCTATGCATCATATTTCTTTTTGCACATACTTCAAATATACCTAATCCATCGATACTTGTTCCATCTTCATTTTCAATATATTTCCCTAATACTTCTATTGCATTACCTGTAAAAAGAAATGGTGTATTATTATTAATTAGTTCTTGTATCTTTTCCTTATATGGCATTAACTTTTCTATTACAATTTCTTGTTTTCTTTCTGTAAGTGGTCCTAAATATATTAAATTAACGTTTTGTGTAAGAAATGCTGGTTCGTTGTCTATTGCAGTATAAATTACTTCTGCCTCTGGTACACATTTTTTTAAATAATCTATATTGCTTATATCTCCATATAAATTACAAAATTCTGGAAATAATACTTCAATTTTCATCTTTTATTTCATTCCTTCCCTTTATCATTCCCTCTACTTTTTGTTTTATTTCTTTTGTTTCTTTTATAGAATATAAATCGTGTAAGATAAATACCACATCTATTCCATCAAGTCTTAGTTCATTTGTTGCTTCTAATATATCTTTTCTACAAGATATTTTTTCATCTGGAACCCCAGCCATTAATAGTCTTACTTTGCCGTCTAAATATCTTGGTCCTGCTATTATTACTTGTTTTATACTTTCATCATTTAAAAACTCATAATCTGTGTCATATTGCCAAGATGTATTTTCTGAGCCCTTTGCCTCTTCATGTAAGTCATCCACTATTACTATTACTGCTTTGTTTCCATCCGCGTTCTTTGCATATTCAAATGCTCTTGAACATGCAATTGGATTTATTCCTTTTGCTAGATGTGTTACAATTCTTATTCCATCAACATTTTCTTCACTAAATCTTGTTTCTACTATTTTTAGCTTTGCAAATGAATTGTTTATTTGATCTTCTGTTAATCTCATTTGCTCTAAAACTGTTATCACTGCAAGCATATTATATATGTTTATAATATTGTCTGTAATAAGTTTAAACTCTTGCTCACCTGTTGGAGTTTTTATACACATTTTTTTGTTATTAATATCTATATTATTTGCAATGTAATCTGCTTTAGGTGTACCAAACCCACATTTTGGACAATGTGCTTTTCCAATATGATGGTAACGGTAATATTCATATTCCAATTTTGTATTACATACAGGACATGTAATAATATCTCTTACAATGTTATGTGGTTCTTTTGTATCTGTATCTAATTTATCTATGCTAAAATATATTTTTGCATTATTTGGTGCTATACCACTACATATTAAATCATCTGCATTTTCTATTACAATTGTATCTTTTGGAACATTTTTTGATACTATTTCTGATATGAATTCCGTATGTGCGTTTCTCATTAATGAATCTCTAAATATATTTGTACATATTAAATATGTTGGAGTTATATATGGAAATACTTTTGGTGCACTTCTTTCATCTATTTCTAAAACGGCAATTTCTTTTTTGCTTTTTCCAAATAGTGTTGCTCCTTGTAGCAATGTAGTGGCTATTCCTGCATCTATATTAGAGCCATATTTATTGTTTATTATTTTATATCCATTATCTATTAATATATCATTAATCATATTTGATACTGTTGTTTTGCCATTTGTTCCTGTTACACCAATTATGGTTTTTGGTTTATCTAACATTCCCATAAAACCTGGGCACATATCTAATGCTAATTTCCCTGGGTAATATGTTGCATTTTTGCCTAACAGTTTTAATCCGGCTGAAATTAATTTTACAATCCATAATGTTATATAAAAATTTAGATTTTTTTTCATGTTTTTCCTCATTCCTTCTTGTTTTAGATACAAATATTTTAATATATATTTGTACTTTTTACAATAGATTTAGCTAATATTTAAGGCTATTTGTTAATAGTTAATGGTTTTTAGAGTTATATTATCTACAAGTGTTGAAACATATGCTTTTTATTTCCTTTAAAGCTTATATTTCAGCATTTTAGCTATATGATATATTAAATATTAACTTCGTACAAACAAATTTTTTAAAATATATTGCTTAATACATAATAAAATGTTACAATAATAATTGCTAAGAAGTGATAATATTAAGAAAGGATTGTGGAAAAATGAAAAATTCACAGGAAAATTTAGAATCACTAATCGAAGCAATAAATGAACTATTAAACGAAGTAAGAAAAGAACAAATAATGGAAAATAAAAATGCAGAAAAAAGGCATAAGGCATGTATGCAAAACCTATCTAAATTAAGGGAATATAACAAAATTGCAGACATGACAAATCAAATATTTGAAAAAAGAATATCAAACATAGAAAATGCCTTACAAAAAATACTAAAAAGCGAAACAAAATGATGTTTCGCTTTTTACATACTTTTATTTATCTGTTTCTCTTTATTGCAAATGTTACAAAATATATTGCTCCTGAAATTATTACAATCATTGGTCCTGTTGGTATATTATAATAATATGATAATATTAATCCCAATACGCCTGAAAATAATGAAATTATTATAGAAAATAAATGATATGTTCTCATATTTTTTGCTATGTTTCTGCTTGATGCTGCTGGTAATATTAGTAAAGAATTAATTAATAATATTCCTATCCATCTTATAGATATCATTACTATAATTGCTATTAATACAACAAATATATTATCAATAAGTTTTATGTTTATACCTCTGCTTTTTGCTAACGAAGTATTTATACTTATTACATTTAATTTATTAAATGTAAAATACCAAAAACATAATACAGATATAAATGTTAAAAACAAGTATACTATTTCTACATTTGTAATACTTAAAATGTCTCCAACTAGGTAGCTTGAGTATTTGTTAAAACTACCACTTTGCGCAAGTATTGCTAAACCTAGTGCTATGGCAATTGAGGAAAATACACTTATTATTGTATCTGCACCATATGTTGTTTTGTTTTTTACCCAATTTAGTAGTAACGCAAAAATTACAGCAAAAAATATTACAGATATATTTACATTAGATATTCCTAATAGTGTTCCTATGGCAATTCCACATATTGCAGAATGTCCAAGGGCATCTGAAAAAAAAGCCATTTTATTATTTACTATCATTGTTCCTAATATTGCAAATACTGGCGATACTAATATTATTGCAATTAATGCATTTTTCATAAATGTATAATTAATAAATTCAAATGGTATTAATGTTTCTAAAATATTGTATATTATTTCCATATTTAATCTTCCTTTTATTATAATTCTCCAAATCTGTTTTTAAATTCTAGGCTTTCAAATACTTCTTGTGGTGTTCCTTCTTTTATTACTTCTTTATCTAGTAATATAACTCTATCTGCATACTGATTTGCCAACTCTAAATCATGTGATACTAAGATTATTGACATATCATATTCTGCTTTTAGTCTATTTAATATTTGATAAAAATCTCTAATTCCATTTTTGTCTATTCCAGAAACAGGTTCATCTAATATTAGTAAATTCGGAATAGGCTTTGTTGCCATTGCAATTAGTACTCTTTGAAGTTCACCGCCTGATAAATCCCCTATACTTTTGTCTATTAGCCTATCTACTCCAAAAATTTTTAAATGTTCCTTTATTTCCTTATATATCTTCTTGTCTTTTTTCATAAATACGGGTATGTACGAAATACAAGAAGCAAACATATCAAAAACAGTTGTAGGCATGTGTTTTTCAATATTAAGTTTTTGTGGCACATATCCAATTTTTATCTTTTTAGTTAAATTATCTTTTTCATCTGTAAAAATAATATTTCCTTTATGTTCTACTTCACCTAATATTGCTTTTAATAATGTACTTTTCCCTGCACCATTTCTTCCTATTATAACTGTTAGTTCTCCACAGTGTATATGAATACTTACGTTTTTTAATATTACGTCATTACCAAATTTTACACTTATGTTATTAATTTTTGTACAGTGTAAACCACATGCTTTTTTCTCATCCATTTTACTTTTCATCTCCTAATACACTTTTTAGTACTTCTAAGTTCCTGTTTGCCGCATCTATATAAGCACTTTTGTCTGTTGCTCCTGTTAATACTGTATCTAGCTTATATATTTTTGCATTAGTTTCATTTGCCAATATTTCTGCATTTTTAATGCTATCATCCTTACCAATTAATATTATTTTAATATTTTCTGTATTCATCTTATTTATTATATTTTTTATGCTTTCTGCTGACATTGAGTTTTCGTCATGATCTGTATGTAAAGAAATATATTCCAATTTTATATCTTTTGCCAAATATTCCAAGGCTTCATTTAAGCATATAGCCTTTTGCCCATTAAGTTCTTGCGAAATTTCCTCATATTGTTTTTCAACTTTTTCTAAATCCTTTATATATTTTTCTGTATTTTCTTCATATATCTGCTTATTCTCTGAATTTTGCTGTATTAATACTTGCGATATTTCTTTTACTTGATTAATATAATTTTCTATACTCGTCCACACATGTGGGTTTACCTCGTCTTCTTTTATTACATTTTTTATATTTATACTTGCATCTAGCACTTTCAAATTGGGATATATTGTAAAAATTTTGTCCATAAATATTTCTAATCCTAATCCATTTTGTATAAAAATATCTGCATTTTCTATTTTTTTCATATCATTTGTGGTAAGCGTGTAATCATGTATACATCCTGTATTTTGTTCTGTCATATTTACTAATTGAACATTATTAGCTCCATCAGTTATATTTCTTGCAATTATATACATTGGGTAAAACGATGTGACTATTTTATAGTTTTCTTTTTGAACTTCTGTTTTTGCACATCCTGTTAATGTAAACAAACTCACAATTAAACTTATAAATATCACAATTTTAGTTTTCAATATATTTCCACCTCACAGCTTTCAAAATCTTTTTTATCTTTATAATTCAAAATATGGGAACATATTTTATATATGTCCCCACTTTTTGTTACTATTCTTGTGTATATGGTAATACAGCTATTTGTCTTGCTCTTTTTATTGCTAATGTTATATCTCTTTGATGTTTTGCACATGCTCCAGTTGCTCTTCTTGGAAGAATTTTACCTTTATCATTGGTAAACTTTTTCAACTGTTCTGCATTTTTGTAATCTAACACTAGATTTTTATCAGCACATAATGGACAAACTTTTTTTCTAACTTTTCTAAATTTAGGGTTAAAATCTTCATCCATATTGTTGCTTCTATTATTATTTCTTTTATTTTTCTTGTTATCTGCCATTTTCATTTCCCTCCTACTTTTTTAAAATGGTAGGTCATCTCCTGAAGATATTTCAAAATCAGAATTAGGATTAGCTGATGGCATTGCACCAAATGTTGCATCAAAATTTGCACTTGCGTCTCCATCTCTTTTGCTATCTGCAAAATATGCTTCTTCTGCAACAACTTCTGTTATGTAATGCTTTTGTCCTTGTTCATCATCCCAATTTCTTGTTTGAATTCTTCCTATTATTCCTACTTGTTGACCTTTTTTAAAATATTTACTACAGAATTCACCTAATTTGCTCCATGCAACTACATTGATAAAATCTGCTTGTCTTTCTTCTCCTGGCTTTGTAAATCTTCTATTTACAGCTAAGCTAAAAGAAGCTACTAATGTATTGTTTGTTTGAGTATATCTAACTTCTGGATCTCTTGTTAATCTTCCCATTAAAATTACTTTGTTCATACTACACCTTACCTTTCAATTTAAGGCCCCCGAATTCTAATTATTCCTCTACTCTTACTACTATAAATTTTAGAACTTCATCTGTTATTCTGTAGTTTCTTTCAAGTTCTACTATTAATTCTGGTTGAGCTTCAAAGTTAATTATTACGTAGTATCCTTCTTTATTCTTCTTAACTTCATAAGCTAATTTCTTTTTGCCTACTTCATCAACTTTTTCTACTTTACCTGCATTATTAATCAAATCTGTAAATTTTTGTACTAATGTTTTAATCTTTTCTGCTTCAACAGTTGGATTAATAATGATAACACTTTCGTATTTATTCATTATCTTTCACCTCCTTATGGATTATAGCCTGTCTTTAAAAACAAGCAAGGATGGCCTTTAGCCACTTATAACGTTTAATATTCTACCATAATTTTACACATAAATCAAGGCTTTTATAAAAAAAATCCGAATATAGAATTGAGGAGGATATCTTGCATGTATGGATATCCTCCTCTCTCTTATTTAATTTCTTTCAATCCTGCTTCACGCAGGATTGAAAGATTATTGTCGTTTTTTATCGCGACAATAAATTCTCCATTGCAGACGAACCATATTTCTGATTCCTCATCATACAGTTCGTTCTCAACAAGAATGAATGTTCCTTCATTCTTGTTAGTGCCAAACTCGATGGGCTCTCCACCCATAAACACCTTTATGGGTCCCTTTATACGATGCCATCGACCGACAATCTTATTCAGGTCTACCATGCTGTCTCTCCTTTCTCTACTACTTTTAGTCAAGGTTACATTAAGTAATAGTTTTATGATGTCATTCCTAGGTATGACTGGTTACTCGCCTTGAAAATTTCTTTCGCCACCTCTTGCACACTTAACAAGAGAAAATTCTTGTTGTTGCTTCTCCTCCCGTCTTGGGAGTTTATGCAATTAAGATATCATATTTTTCGCGTTTTGTAAACCCTTTATGGTATTTTTCTGTAATTTATATTTTTGGTTTTCCAGAACTACTAAATACCATAAATATGTAATAATTATTAGTATTGCTATATTATGTATATATAATATCACTATACTGCTTATTGCAGTTAGTATCACTACTGTTATATTCGAGATTTTATTTATATAATCACGTGACTTTTGTAGTCCAAACTTTATATGTAATATTTCTTTTATTATTCTTCCACCATCTAATGGATATATAGGAATAAAGTTGAATATGCCTATTAATGCATTTGAATAAATAATTATTAAACTTTTTTCCATATTCCATTTTGTTATTAATAGAGTAAAAAATATTATAGCAATATTAGTAAGTGGACCGGCCAGTGCAATTATAGCCTTTTTTACACATAGAATTGTTCCCTTGTTTACTTTTCTATTATATTCTTCACAAAGTACTTTAAATTCTATTTGCAGTCCATAAGGGGTAATATTTATAGATATAGGTTTAAATCCCAATAACATACCTATTATTAAATGTCCTAATTCATGTACAAATGCAAATAACATTAATATTGCATATATTTTTATTTGTTTTGTTATTATATAAATAAGCGCAAAAAGAAATATTTTTAAATCTATTTTTATACTCATTTTTGTCCTTTCTCTTTTTACTCTAAAAATCCATTACATATTCTGGGTCTATTACTCTTTCGTCTTTTATTATTTCAAAATGAAGGTGCGGACCTGTTGCTTTCCCTGTTTCTCCAACCTCTGCTATTATATCTCCTTGCTTAACTTTATCCCCTTTTTTTACTAAAAGCTTGCTACAATGTCCATATAGTGTTTTTACACAATTATCTTTTATTACTATATAGTTACCGGTAATCTCTATCTGTTCCAGATATTATTACCTCTCCATCCATTGCAGATTTTATTGATGTTCCCGTTTCTGCGCCTAAATCTATTCCTTGATGATTTTCTGATATTATATCTGTAGGCTCTCTTTTACCAAATCTTGATGTTACTATTCCTTGTATTGGTAAAATTAAATTGTAGTTTTCTTTTACATAGTCTGCATCTAACTCCATTTGCGTTTTCGGTGCTGATGGCTCAGAAACTACTGCAACTATTTCTGCATTTCCTCCACCGCCCACTCCATTATTTTCTTTTTTCTCCTCCTCCTCGTTTTTTTCTTCTGTTGGTTCTTTGTTTTCATTACTTTGTAGCTCCTCTTTTTCTTCGTTTTGTATTTTTTCATTTTCCTCTATATTGGGTTGTTTCTGCTTATTTATAAATACTATTGCATTATTGTATAAGTTATTAAAGTTCACATCATATTTTAATATCTCCGATGTCTTTTCCATTACATCTTGTGAAAAAATGTAATTATTATTTTTTATAAGATAAAATATAAAATATATTACTGTACATATTAATAGTTGTAATATCATTTTTTTAAATAATGGCAGTGTTGTTTTTTGTCCCGAGTTTACCGTAGAAGAAGATACTCTTATATCTCTATTTTGCCTTCTATTATATATTTCTTCTGCTCTTCTTATTCTTTCTTCTATACTTATGGTTCTTTCCATAATAAAAACACCTCTTCCTTTGTAATGTTTTTTAAATTTATATTCAATAAAGAGATGTTTTATACCTATTTATATTAAATTAAATAATAAGCTTATAAATAATATTATGCTTAACCCTATATTTATTCTTTTTAATGTTTTATACTTATTTTCTATTTTTTTTATTTCTTTATTTTTTTTGTTTTTCTCAACTTTTGTTATATAGTCTGTTATAAGCATTTCCGCTTCTTTAGTTATATAATTTCCAAATTTATGTTTCTCGCTTTTTTGCTCCGTTTTTCCCTTGTTTTCTACATACTCTGGTTTTTTTATTTTTTGATTTTGTTTTAATACAATAATTGCTTCTTCTACTAAATTAGATGGCAAATCTTTAAGTACTACTATATTTCTCATATCTTCCATATTTATATATACCTCCACCTTTAATATATATAAATTATTTCCAGTTTTTCCACTTTTATACAATACTATTTATTACCTTGTTTATTCCTTCTGTAACTTCATTTGACATTTTTTCTATTATATTTTTATTAACTAAAGTTAATTCTCTAAAATTTGTTAAAATTTCTTCTTCATCTTTGCCTACTACTCCTTTTATATTTATATGTGATTCTAAATATATGCCATTGTTTACTGCTTTTCCTAATGTTATTCCACCCCAATTTACTATTATTTTTCCTATGTCTGCATTTTTTCCCATTGCCGAATCTACGCATATTACACATGGATTTAAGTACTTTATTTTTATATTATCATTTATTTCTTTTATGTTCTCATAATTAACTGGGGTTTCTGTCGTACCTATAATAGCAATATTTGTACCTAATTTTTGCTTTAATTTAGCCCCTACTATTGGTCCCAAACTGTCTCCTGTTATTTTATTACTTCCTACACAAATAAATATTATATCTGTAAAGTTATTTTTTAAGTTTAGTCTATAAAATCTACTGCCAAAATCTATAACAAACTGCTCATAAAACATATTAATTTTGTCCTCCCTATTTTATATATTTCTATTCTTTTCTTGCTGATATTATTATATTAATTTCTTCATTTTTGGAATATTTTTTAATAATGTTTTCTGAAAAGCTTGCTACATCGTTAGAAACGATTATTGTATCATACTGTTTTTTCACAAGTTCTTCTATCTTTTTATCTGTTTGCTCTAAGTCCTGTAATTTAAAAACATCAAAACCTAATTTTTCAGGCAATGAAAAACTTTTAGCATCATTCGCATATTTAATCCAAGAGATTTTCATAAGAGCCTCCATATAGCATTTTTATTATTTTTTGATGTTTATCAATTTTTTATTCAATTATATTTTTATTACTCTAACAACTTTAGTATATCTTCATCGTTTTTCAATTCATCTGACAGTATATACTCTTTTGCTTTTTTGTTTTGTTTTATAGCTTCTATTACAACATCCTTATCTTTTCTCAGTCTAGCGCTTGCATATTTTAAAATTATGCCTTTATTCTTAACCGCTTCTAAAACGACTTGTTTGTCATCTCTTAATGTTTGTGAAGCATAATATAATCCTTGTCCATTTTTTTGTACTGCTGCTAAAACTACTTCTTTGTCGTCTCTTAGCTTTTCGCTCGCATAGCAGATAGTCCACCCCACCTTTTTTACAGATTCTAAAACAATCTCTTTATCTCCTTTTAGTTCTATACTAGCAAATTCTAAAGCCTCTGGATCATTTTTTACAGCCTCTAAAACTACTTCTTTATCTTTTTTAAAATCCTCACTTGCTAAGTCAAGAATTTTCCCCTGCTGTCTCACTTGGCCTAAAACGTATTCTTTATCACTATTTTTCTCAATATTAAAATCCATTTTGTCATCTCCTATTTCCTTCAATATACAATATAAAAGCTTAAAAAACAAGAGTCCAACATAAATTTATAATTGACTTTTGGTGTTTTTTGTCATATTATGTTATATATATTTTTAGAAAGGATTGGTTTTTATAATGTTAAAAGAATTTAAAGATTTTGCTACTCGAGGAAATATATTTGATATGGCTATTGGTATTATTATAGGCGGTGCTTTTCAAAAAATAGTTACCTCTTTAGTTAATGATATTGTTATGCCCTCAATTTCTATAGTTACTGGAAAAGTAGATTTTTCTACTTTGGCATTCACAGTAGGCGATGTTTCTATTAAATACGGAAATTTTATAACTGCAATTATAGACTTTTTAATTATTGCTTTTTCAATTTTTATTGCTATTCGTTCTGCTAATAAAATAAATAAAAAATTAGCAGACAGTGCCAAAGGTAATTTTGAAAAGATTACTAAAAAAGGAAAAGAAAGATTAGAAAAATTATCGAAAAAGAATAGATTGTTCAAAATAAAAGAAAAAAAACAAGAGCCTGCTCCAGAACCAGAAACAAAAATATGTCCATTCTGTTTTTCAGAAATCAATTATAAAGCTGTTAAATGTCCTCATTGTACATCAGATTTAAACTAAAACACAGGTCCATCGGTTGTACCGATGAACCTGCGGGGAGATATTTCCCCCTATCCCCCCAATCTTACTTAAATAAGATTGGGAGGTTTCTTTCCACCCCTTCAAAGAAGAGGTGGAGGGATTCTACCTCTGCCGGCACGCTTACCGCCCGGTAAACGTGCTTTACATTTTTTGGTAGATTCACATAATATAGTGAGCCATTTTTTTTTGTCCAAACATAATTACCTTTCGGCTTTATGTTGGACATAGTCATCATGTGCATATAGCACGCTTGATGACCGTTTTTGACATAGATCAACTCTATGTCTATTCCATTGCTACTCTTCTGCTTTGCCATTGCCATTGATTCTCCTCTTGATTTTTTGATGTGTATTCACATGATGCAACCCTCTCAAGGAAAACACACTATATATATTATAACGTTTTTGAGTTCATTTGTCAAATTATGTCGATTTTTGCCAATTAAGAACTGTCCCTAATTGTGATTTACATATTCATTTAATGGTTTTACTCTATATTGTAATTCTCCCATTTTTTCTGTTGTTACATAACCTGGTTCTGCATTTAATACATCTGGTATTCTATTTACAACACTAGCACAAGTCAATTCTACTGTTGAAGGTCTTGCTACTACTATTGTTGTATCTGGTTCTCCATATATGCTCCATTCGTTTTTATCAAAATCTTCTTTTGAATATACTTTACCTATGCATTCTGTTTCTAATGTTATTCCTTCTTTTGTCTTTGTTGTAACAACTGCACTCATTCCAGTTGCTTGTCCAGCTTTTACAGTCATTCCCAATGTAGAAGATTCTATATCCTCTTTATATACTTGTGGTACACATTTTTGAGTCTGCTCTAATACTGTTAGTCCCAACTTTGAGCAAAGCCATCCATTTACATTCCACATATATGATGGTAAAAACTTTCCATTATTTATTAATTCTATTCTTTCCTCTTCTGAAATATTATCTCCTGCTGCTACCTCTTTTTCAAATTGTTCTAATGTAAGTCCTGCTCCATGTGCTTTTGCCAACGCGATTCCATAATCCTCTACATTATAGCTTGAACTTCCAACTATTTTTGTTATTTTATGTGTAGAACCTGCAATTGAGCTTATTAATTGTCCCCAATATATGTCTTGATATCCGCTACCTGTAATTGTACAATTATTTTTCTTTGCTAATTCATCTATATCTCTTGTTACTACAGGGTTTGAGTTTTGAGGATAAAATGCTTCTTCACATGTTGTTATTGCATTAACTCCTAATTTTGCACATAGCATTAATGCTTCTTTTACATCTTCTATTAAACTCATAGTTGTTACTATTGCTATGTCTGGCTTCACTTCTCGCATCATTTCTTCTGCATTTTCTAATGATGTAACTTTAACATCTAGCTTATCCCAAGTTCCAATTACTTCAGATACATCTTTGCCTATAACAGCTGGGTTAACATCTATTGCTCCAACTATTTCTCCACCTTTTTCTAGCACATACCTCATTGTGTATACTGCCATTTTTCCTGTACCAAATTGTACAACTTTTACTTTTCTATCCATATTTATCACATTCCTTTCGTATAAAGTATACACTATTCAATATATTTTATACAAGACATATTTTAAAATTTTATTTAACTCAATAAAAGTGTTTTTGTTCTATTTACTTGTTTTTTGTTTAAAAATGTTATATAGTATAAGTACATTAAAATAACTTATTTTTATAAAAAATAAATGGTTGTTAAATAGGAGTGAATATTGTGAAATTAACATCTGATAATGAAACCTTAGCAGAAGGAAAAGTTATAATCCTATATATTTTGAATAAATTACCAAACCCTATATCTAATGAAGGGCTATATAAATTGGTACTTTCTATAAATGATATGAATTATTTTTATTTTCAGCAATTTTTATTAGATTTAACTAATAATAAATACATTGAATACTTTAATAATGGAATACATACTATTTACAAAATTACTACTTTGGGTAAAAATGTTCTTGAATTAACAGAAGATATTTTACCTGGAATTTTGAAATTGCAAATTGATACAGAATTGACAACTGCTAAAACAGAAAGTGCAGTTATTGCTGAATTCACACCTCGTAGCGAAAATAATTATGTTGTTACTTGCAAAATTCTTGAAAACAATGAATGTTGTTTTGAATTGAAGGCTACAGCGCCTTCTAGAGAGCAAGCGAAAAAAATTGTAAGTAACTGGGAAAATAATTCTAATGAAATATATGGAAAGATTTTAAGTCTTTTAACACAAGACCAGTAAATTTGCTTCAATAAGAGTTTTAATATGAATATATTAAGGCTCTTTATTCTATTTTTGGCATAAATTACCTTTGATTCTTACTTGTAGTTTATGTTAATATTAATATAAGATATTTATTGAAATATAGAGAGGATTGATATTAGCATGAATAAAATTATTAATGAATTAAGGTCTTTTGATAAATTAATACTAAAAACTGTAATGTCAGGTCTTAGGTATTGCTTTATATTTTGCATATTTGCTATTTCTATTTTATTAATATACAGATTTTATGCTTATCCAATCTTTTATTACATAGGAATTTCATTATTTCGCTCTGGTCTATTTTTTATAGTTACCTTTATTGCATGCGGGTTTGTATTTAATCAAATAAAAAAAGATTTAAAGTGTTAATACATTATAAGAGCTATTCCTTTTCGCGGAACAGCCCTTTATATTTTATACATATTATTTTTTTAATTCTTCTAAAAACATTTCATTTAGCATTTGTGGGTTTGCTTTTCCTTTTGTCTCTTTCATTGCTTGCCCAACTAAGAATCCTAAAGCTCTGTCTTTTCCAGCTTTATAATCTATTATAGATTGTGGATTATTATCTAATATTTTTAAAACTACTTCTTTAATTGCTCCCTCATCTGAAATCTGTATCCATCCTTTTTCCTTTATAATATCTTCTGGATTCTTTGGATTTTCAAATAATTCCTCTATTACTTTTTTAGCAATTGCCGAACTTATTGTTCCATTATCTATTAGTTCTATAACTTTTGCCAATTCTTTTGCTGTAAATGGTATTTCATTTGCTTCAATTTCTTTTTCATTTATTATTCTAGAAATATCTGATAAAATCCAATTTGCTATAGCTTTTGGTGTACCATATATTTTCAATGTTCCCTCAAATAAATCTGACAAATATTTAGAAGCTGTTAATAATGTTGCATCCTTTTGTGATAACTCATATTCTTCTAAATATCTTTTCTTTCTATTCTCTGGTAATTCTGGCAATGAGCTTCTAACTTTTTCTATGTATTCATCTGAAAGTCTTATTGCTACTAAATCTGGCTCTGGGAAATATCTATAATCCTCTGCATCTTCTTTATCCCTCATTGAAAAGGTTTTTCCAGACACATCATCCCATCTTAGTGTTTCTTGTTCTATTTTTCCTCCTGCTTCTATTACTTCTATTTGCCTTCCTACTTCATATTCTATTTCTCTAACAATAGCTCTGAATGAATTCATATTTTTTGTTTCTGTACGTGTTCCATATTCCTTTGCACCTTTTTTTCTTACAGAAACATTTACATCTGCCCTAAATGAACCCTCTTGCATTTTGCAATCTGATACTTCTATATATTCTAGTATGGATTTTAATTTTTTTAAGTACTTTTCTGCCTCTTCACTTGAACGTAAATCTGGTTCAGAAACAATTTCTATTAAAGGTACTCCTGCTCTATTTAAATCTACTAAACTATCTCCACTTAATTCACTATGATTTAGTTTTCCAGCATCTTCTTCTATATGAATTCTTGTGACTCCTACCTTTTTTCTTTCTCCATTTTCATTTTCTATTTCTACATATCCTTTTTCACAAAGCGGTTTATCAAATTGTGATATTTGGTATGATTTTGGTAAATCCGGATAGAAATAATTTTTTCTATCATTTTTACTATCTCTTGATATTTGGCAATTTGTTGCAAGTCCTGCTTTTACTGCATATTCTACCACTTTTTCATTTAAAACTGGTAATGCTCCTGGCATTGCCATACAAATTGGACAAGTATGTGTGTTTGGTTTTGCACCAAATTCAGTAGGACATGAACAAAATATCTTTGTTTTTGTAGAAAGCTCTGCATGTACCTCTAATCCTATTACAACTTCATAATCTTCCCTTGCCATAGTTTTATTCTCCTTCCTGTAATGTTGGTTTATGCTTTTCTCTAAATTTAATTTCTTGTTCTAATGTATATGCTGCATTTAATATTTTTTCTTCTTCAAATCTATTGCCTATAAGTTGCATTCCTATTGGCATTCCATTACTATCAACTGCTATTGGTATAGATATTGCTGGTAATCCCGCAATATTAACTGGAACTGTGCATATATCTGCCAAGTACATTTCTAAAGGATTATTTGATCTTTCTCCGATTTTAAATGCTACAGTTGGCGATGTTGGAGTTAATAATACATCATACTTTTTAAATGCCTCGTCAAATTCTTTTTGTACTAATGTACGAACTTGCTGTGCTTTTTTATAATATGCATCATAATATCCTGAAGAAAGTACATAAGTTCCTAATATAATTCTTCTTTTTACTTCACTACCAAATGCCTCGCTTCTTGAATTTCTGTATAATTCTTTTAAATTTGAATAATTTTTTGTCCTATATCCATATCTAATTCCATCAAATCTTCCTAAATTTGAGCTTGCTTCTGCACAAGCTATTATGTAATATGTTGCTAATGCATAGTCTGCAATATCCAAGGAGAATTCTTCTATTTCTGCTCCAAGCTCTTTATATTTTTTTATTGTTTCTTGTAGTTTTTCTTTTACTTCTTGATTTATTCCCTCTTCAAAATATTCTTTTGGAACTCCTATCTTTAAACCTTTTACATTGTTTTGTAAACATTGTGTATAATCTTTACTATTAATATTTTCAGATGTTGAATCTTTTTCATCATGTCCTGCTATTACATTTAGCAAAATTGCTGCATCTTTTACATCTTTTGTAATTGGTCCTATTTGATCAAGTGATGATGCAAATGCTACAAGTCCAAATCTAGAAACTAGTCCATATGTTGGTTTTAATCCTACAACTCCGCAAAATGATGCTGGTTGACGTATTGACCCGCCTGTGTCAGAGCCTAGTGCCCATGGTACCATATTTGCTGCAACTGCTGCTGCACTTCCTCCTGAAGAACCTCCTGGTACAGCTTTTAAATTCCATGGGTTTTTGGTAACTTTAAATGCAGAATATTCTGTAGAACCTCCCATTGCAAATTCATCCATATTCAATTTACCTATATTAATTAGTCCTTTATTCTCTAATTTTTCTACTACTGTAGCATCATATGGTGACACAAAGTTTTCCAACATCTTTGAAGCACATGTTGTCTTTATATTTTTTGTGCATATATTATCTTTTATACCTATTGGAATTCCTGCTAACTCTGACAAATTATTTGAAATATTTTTTGACCTTTCTAGGGCTTCTTTATCCAATACAGTTATAAATGCTTGTATATCTTTTTCTCTTAAATTTATCCTGTCAATATATGCCTGGTTAATTTCTGTCACAGTAAGTTCTTTATTTTTAATTTTTTCTATCAATTCATGAACTGTTGACTCTGTAATATCCATTGTTATCCTCCTTAAATATTTATTGTATTACTTTTGGTGTTTTAAACATGTTTTCTTCCTTCTCTGGTGCATTTTGCAATAAGGCTTCCATATTTTCAAATTGTTTTATTTCATCTTTTCTAAATACATTACAATTTTTATTTACACTTACTGATTGTTCCATTTCATTTACTGGCGCACCACTTACAATATTGGCAAAATTCAAAATGTCTTGTAAATGTAGTAAATATGTGTCAATTTCTTCTTCTTTTAAATTTAAACTTGCCAAGTTTGCAATATGTAATAATTCTTCTTTACTAACTTTCATGTATTCTCACATTCCTTTCAATATGTTAATAATTATATCTTTTTTCGTTTTAAAATACAAGATATACCTAAAAATATCAGACTTTAAATTAAAATTTGTTGAAATAATTTTTAATTTTAAGTCTGATTAGTAACAATTTAGTATTTTTATTTTTTTTCTTTAAAACCCTTTCCCCATGTTTCTCTTGCATTTGCAATTATTATAAATGCTTTTGGATCTATTTTTAATGATATGTCTTTTATTCGAGCCACTTCATTTCGGGAAACTACACATAATAGCATCATTCTTCTTTCTCTTGTGTACATACCTTTTGCATATACAGCCGTACTACCTCTTCCATATTTTTTACCTATTTCTTTTGCTATCTCTTTATATTCATTTGATACAATAAATATCATTTTAGTAAAATTAATTCCTTCAAATACAATATCTATCATTTTCCCCATTATATATATTGCTATTGCGGAATATAGTCCTATCTCTATTTCTTTAAAAAATATTACATTTAGCATAACAATTATTACATCTATTATAACTATAAGGCTACTGCTCTTAAAATGTGGTTTATATGTCCTTATTATATATGTTAATAAATCTGTTCCTCCTGTAGAGCCATTACCTTTTAATACAATTGCCATGCCTACTCCTATTAATATTCCACCATATATACATGCTAATGGCCTATCTTGTGTCAATGGTTTTATTTTTTCAAACAAATTTATAGCTTGACTTAGTAACACTGTTCCTATTATAGATTTTGTAAATATTTCTTTTCCTATTTTAAAAAAAGCTATAATAAACAAAGGAATGTTTAATACCAATATTGTAGTTCCTAATGGCAAATTAAATAAATAATATCCTATTGTTGCAATTCCAGACACTCCACCTGTTGATAATTTATTTGGCAGTAAAAATAAAGATGTACCAGTTCCCATAATAGTACATCCAATTATTATATATATTATATCTATTATATATGCTTTTATCTTTCCCATACAACTTTTCCATTCCACAAAAAAATTACCTATTTATATTATTATTTATTAAATAGGTAATTTTTATTCATTTTTTCTTATTTGTTATTCAAAAAATCTTGATATGTTTTTTCTATTTCTAATTTAAACTTTCCTGGCTTTATATCATCATTTGCCTCTACTCGTACATCAACATCATAATATTCTTTTAACTTTAATATATTTTCTTTTTTATGTCCAATTATATTATTAACATTTTCTTGGTTAGCTATTATTTTTACTTGCATTACTTTTACATTTATTTTTTTAATTTCTTGCACTATAGCATCATACCACAATCTTCCTTCTACTAGTTGTCTAAATGCTGGATGATATGGACCAGCAACCACCTGACTGCTTTTTTCTTGTGGATCTGTTATTTCTTCTGTATTTTGCAAACCTATTCTTATAACTTCTATATTAGCTTTATTAAATAAATCTACTATGTCTTTGCAAGTTTCTACAGCTTGTTCCACTGTAAGTGGTGAATATTCGTTGTTTTTATATTCTTCCTCTAAAGGTGTATCTTTTATAACCAAGACAGGATATATTCTAACTATTTTCGGTTTTAATTTTATTAGCGCTTTTGCTGTATTTATTTCATCGAGTTTTGTACTTTCTGGTAAACCAACCATCATTTGGTGTCCTAATACAAATCTATGCCATCTTATCAGCTTAGAGGCCTTCTTTACATCCTCAAATGTATGTCCTCTTTTACATTGTTTTAATATATAATCATTAGCAGATTGAACACCTAATTCTATTGTTTTTACACCATATTTTTTTAGCCTTTTCAATATATCTTTATCAATGCAATCTGGTCTTGTAGAAATTCTTATACTATTAACTTTTTTATTCTCTATATATTTGTGTGCCACACTTAGCAATTCTTCTTGCTCTTTCACATCTATAGCTGTAAAACTACCTCCAAAAAAAGCAACCTCTACATATTTATTTTTATCCTTAAAATTTTTCAAGTAATATTCTATTGTTTCTTCCACATCTTTTGCCGTAACTTTTTTTAATTGTCCACTAATCTTCTTTTGATTACAGAAAGTACATTGGTTTGGGCAACCCAAATGTGGCACAAATATTGGTATAATATATTCTTTTTTCATTTTTTCACTTTCCTTTCTTAAAATTACAGACAAACATTAAAATTTATAAAGTTTTTTACTATTTCATATACTCCAATGCTTTTCTAGCAGCCTCCATCTCAGCCTGTTTTTTCGTTTTTCCTTTGCCTATAGCTAGTTTTTTATTGTTGCAACTCACTTCTGCAGTAAAAGTTTTATCATGGTCTGGTCCTTTTTCTTCTATTATTGTATATCTAATATTAACTTCTCCATTCATTTGTAATTTTTCCTGCAACACTGTTTTATGGTCTTTCATACCTACATTTTTTGTAGAAACTTCTATAGCATCTTTTAGATTTTCTATTATAAATTTCTCTGCATCTTCTATATTTGAGTCAAAATATATTGCCGCTATTGTTGCTTCTATACTATCTGCAAGTATTGCTACTTTTTCATTTCCATGATTGATTCTTTCGCTTTTTCCTACCTGTAAGAAATCACTAAAATTATGCTTACATGCTACATTATATAAGCTCTGCTCACATACAACCTCTGCTCTAACTTTAGTCATTTCTCCTTCTTTTAGTTTTGGATAATTATTATATATATATTTACTGCTAATAAACTCTAAGATACTATCTCCCAAAAACTCTAATTTCTCGTTACTTTCTATTTTATTTTCATATGCATATGATCTATGTGTTAAAGCTTTTTTTAATAAATCTTTATTTTTAAATGTATACCCTATGCTTTTTTCTAGTTTTTCAAAGTTTTCCACTTCTTTTCCTTCTTTCTCTTGTAAATTAAACCATGTACATTATACTATAATAGGCAAAAAAAAGAAAGGTTTTTGCTTTACCTTTCATTTTATTTTTTCTTATGCTACATGATCTTTTATATACTCTACTACATCTCCTACAGTTACAACTTTTTCTGCATCACTGTCTGGTATTTCTATGTCAAACTCTTCCTCTAAAGCCATTATTAATTCTACTATATCTAAAGAATCTGCACCTAAATCATCTATAAAAGATGCTTTCATTGTAATATTACCTTCTGCAACACCTAATTGTTCTACTATTACACCTTTTACTTTTTCAAATATTTCTTCTGAACTCATTATAAGTTCACCTCCTTTTAATTGTTTATTATCTTTTTCCATTTAACAATAATACATATAAGTTTAATTGTCAAGTTTTTTTGTATAATTTTTCTACTTATTTTTCTTGTTGTTCAAATGCCTTAATCAACTTTTCTACTGCTTGATTCTCCACAAATTTTTCTGCCTGCTTTATAGTATATTCAAATAATTTTTCATCACTGCTTCCATGTGCTTTTACAACTGGTTTGTTTACCCCTAAAAATAGCGCACCACCATATTCCTTGTAATCTACCATTTTTCCAAATCTTTTAATAGATGGTAATGCTGGCAAGCTTCCAATTACAGACAATATATTCTTTTTCAAACTTTCTGTTAATGTTTTTTTAATAAATTTTCCAAATCCTTCTACTGTTTTTAAAAATATATTTCCTGTAAATCCATCTGTAATTAGTATATCTAATTGCCCAGAGAACGCATCTCTTCCCTCTACATTGCCAACAAAGTTTATATTTAATTCCTCTGCTTTTTCTTTTAACAATTTATATGATTCTTTTATTAATTCATTGCCTTTTGTTTCTTCTGTTCCTATATTTAAAAGTCCTACTGTTGGGTTTCTATCCATATTAAACGTATTTTTTAAATATATGCTTGACATTTGTGCAAATTGTAATAAGTTTATTGGTTTACAATTCGTATTAGAACCGCAATCCATTAATAGCAGTCTACTCTTATATGAAGGTAAAATTCCTGCAAGTGCCGGTCTATCAATTCCCTTTATTCTGCCTACTAATAATGTTGCACCTGTTAATAATGCCCCTGAATTGCCTGCAGATATAAATACATCGCCTTTACCTTCTTTTAACATATTAAACCCTACTACCATTGATGAATCTTTTTTATGTTTTATAGCATGTGTTGGTATATCTACCATTTCAATTGTTTCTGTTGTATGATGTATTGATAACCTTGGTGAAATTTCTTTTATATCATCTTTATCATAGAATTCTTTTATTTTTTTATTAATTATATCTTTATTCCCTATTAGAACAACTTCAGCTTTAATGTCATTTATTGCTTTTACTGCTCCTTTTATTGTTGCATCTGGTGCATTATCTCCACCCATCGCATCTAATAATATTATCATATTAGTCTCCTTTGATTACAATATATTAACATTTTTATATTTTATAACTTATATTTGTTAAAGTCAAGTGTTGAAACTCAAAAAATAGACTGCTAACTTTTTGTTAACAGTCCTATATTTTCTATATTATTTTTATATTATTGTAATTCTATTACTGCTCCAGCTTCTGTGAATTTAGCTTTTAATTCTTCTGCTTCTTCTTTAGCTACATTCTCTTTAACTGTTTTTGGAGCTCCGTCTACTAAATCTTTAGCTTCTTTTAATCCTAATCCAGTAGCATCTCTTACAACTTTTATAACTTGTATTTTATTTGCTCCTGCTTCTTTTAATACTACATTAAAGCTTGTTTTTTCTTCAGCGGCAGCTGCTGCTCCTGCTGCTGGAGCTGCTGCAGCTACTGCAGATACTCCGTATTTTTCTTCTATAGCTTTAACTAATTCTGCTAATTCTGCAACCGTTAAAGCATCAATTTTTTCTAATAATTCTTCTATCATTTTTTAATCCTCCTAAATTTTATTTTCTTGTGATTTAAGTTCACAACTCTATTATTGTAAATGTTAGTAATCTCTATCTTTCTAAAGTAAAGATTTACTTTATTTTTTCTCTATACATTTTCCTTTTGTTTACAAACTTCATTAAGTCCAACTGCAAGTTTTGAAATATTTCCAAGCAATGCACCAGCAAGCATTCCAAGTAATTCTTGTCTTGATGGTAATTTTGCAAGTGTTATTATTTCTTCTGCTGTCATAACTTTTCCATCAATAATTCCACCTTTTATTTTGTAGAAATCATTATCTTTAGAAAAATTATATATTATTTTAGCAGGTTCTAGGTAATCTCCTGTACCATAAACTATTGCTGTTGGTCCTTCTAATAATTCATTTAATCCAGATTCTCCATTAACCTCTAATGCTCTTCTTATAATGTTATTTTTTATAACTTTATATTCTACAGCTGTAGGTCTTAAATCTGCTCTTAGTTTTGTAACATCTGCAACATTAATTCCTCTGTAATCCGTTAAAAGTACCATTTTAGCTTCTTTTAATTTATCTGCTAGTTCCTTTACTTCTTTTTCTTTTTGTTCTATAATTTTTTGATTTGCCATTTTATATATTCACCTCACTTTAACATACTTAAAAATTAAAACCAATCTTTCAAGCCATAGGCATACAAAGATTGGTTTAATCCGCTCAATTTATGCCTAGGTAAGACTTACTTTATTGCTTACTTTCTTTGGCTTTTATTTATTTTTGGTCAATATACATACTTGGTCCCATAGTTGTAGAAATTGCAACACTTTTAATGTATTGTCCTTTAGCTGCTGCTGGTTTTGCTTTTATAATAGCATTTATAATTGTTTCATAGTTCTCTGCTAATTTTTCTACACCAAATGAAACTTTTCCAAATCCTAAGTGAATAATATTATTTTTATCTAATCTATATTCAACTTTTCCAGATTTAATTTCATTAATAGCTTTTGTAACATCCATTGTTACAGTTCCTGATTTAGGGTTTGGCATTAATCCTTTTGGTCCTAATACTTTACCTAATCTTCCTACAACACCCATCATATCTGGAGTTGCAACTATTACATCATAGTCAAACCAATTTTCTTTTTCAATTTTTGGTATTAATTCTTCTGCTCCAACAAAATCTGCTCCTGCTTTTGTAGCTTCATCTGCTTTTGGCCCTTTTGCAAATACTAATACTCTTTGTGTTTTTCCTGTACCATTTGGAAGTACTGTTGTACCTCTAACTTGTTGGTCTGCTTGTTTTGAGTCAACACCTAATTTAACATGTAGTTCTACTGTTTCATCGAATTTTGGTTTTGGCATTTTTTCGATTGTTTCTAGTGCTTCTTTTACACTATAATTTTTTTTCTTGTCAACAAGCTTTTCTGCTTCTTGATATCTCTTTCCTCTTTTCATTTTACCCTCCTTTGGTATTAACGAAACTAATATTGTTTCTCCCATATTATTCTGCTACAATAACACCCATAGATCTTGCTGTCCCTGCTACCATGCTCATAGCACTTTCTAATGATGCTGCATTTAAGTCTGGCATTTTTTGTTTAGCAATTTCCTCTACTTGTGCTTTTGTAATTGTTGCAACTTTTTCTCTATTTGGTTTTCCTGAAGCTTTTTCGATTTTAGCTGCTTTTTTTATTAACACTGCCATTGGTGGTTCTTTTGTTATGAATTCAAATGTTTTATCTTTATATACAGTTAAAACAACTGGAATTTTAACACCACCTAAATTTGCTGTTCTATCATTAAATTCTTTTACGAATTGCATGATATTTACACCTGTACCACCTAATGCTGGACCTACTGGTGGAGCTGGACTTGCCTTTCCGGCAGGTATTTGTAATTTTATAACACTACCAATTTCTTTTTCTGCCATTTTTTTGCACCTCCTTTAAAATGTAAAATATGTATATTAACCTAATAAATAGATTATAAACTTTATATTTTTTCTACTTGCGAGAATTCTAGTTCTACTGGTGTTTCTCTACCAAACATAGACACCAAAACTTTTACTTTGTGTTTTTCTTTGTTTATTTCTGTTACTGTCCCTACGAAATCCCTTAATGCACCATCTAATATTTTTACAGAGTCATTTACAGAATAGTCTACATTAACTTCCTTCACTTCAAATCCCATTTTTCTTATTTCTTCTTCTGTTAATGGTATTGGGTCTGTTCCTGAACCTACAAATCCAGTAACTCCTCTTGTATTTCTAACAATATACCATGTCTTCTCAGTAACTATCATTTTAACCAATACATAACTTGGAAATACTTTTCTTAAATTAGTTTTTCTTTTTCCTTCTTTAATTTCTATTTGTTCTTCCATTGGAACAATTATATCAAAAAAATAATCTTCTAATTCCCTATTTTTTATTGTTTTTTCCAAATCTGTTTTAACTTTATTTTCATAGCCTGAATATGTATGAACAACATACCATTTTGGTATTAATTCATTTTCTTGAGACATAATTTAGCCTCCTTTATTACTCTACTTCTTTATTTTCTGCTTTTGCTGTATTGTCTTCTGTTCCATTTTCTGTTTCGCCGTTATTTTCAGAGTTTTCTGCATTTTCTTCGTTTGCATTTTCTCCTTCTGTGTTTTCTTCTTGTTTATGGCTTTCAACAGTTTCTTTTATTTTGTTAATTCCATATTTGTTCATATTTTCAAAAACAAAATCTAAAGCAAATACAACAGCTGCAGTAATTAGTACTATTGTTATTACTGCAATGGTATTATTTATAAGTTGCTTTGGTGTAGGCCAAATTACTCTTTTTAATTCCGCTTTGAAATCTCTAAAAAAATGCTTTTTCTCTTTTTTTACCTTATTATCCTTTGGCATTTTTAATCCCCCTTACAAAGCTATTTTGTTTCTTTATGTGTTGTATGTTTTTTACAGAATTTGCAATATTTTTCTACTTCTAATCTCTCTGTATTATTTTTTTTGTTCTTTTCTGTTGTATAGTTTCTTCTTTTACATTCTGTACATTCTAATGTAATTGCTTCTCTTGCTCCTTTTGCTGCCATTTAATACACCTCCACCTTAAGTTCTTACGCTTATAATTAATTTTATTTTTTTAAGCGTATGTTTTACTACATACGCTTAATTATTGTACCATCTTTTTTACAATATGTCAACATTTGGTACTGTTTTTCTTGTTTCATTTTTAATATTTTTTTATTTTGTTGCTTTTACTGGTACATATCCTGCATTTGACATTGCTTTTTGGCCTTCTGATGTTAACAACCATTCAACCATATTTCTTACATTTGAACCTTCTGCTTCTTTTTTATTAAATATAGCATATTTATAATCTATTAGTGGATATGTTCCGTCTTCTATGGTTTTATAACTTGGTTCTACTCCATCTACTTTCACAAATTTAATTCCTGCTAAGTTATACATATTTCTTGCATATGCATGTACAGAATACCCTATTGAATATTTTCCATTATCATATCCTGCTATAACATCTAAAATGCTATTCATGCTTTCTAATATAAATTCTTGTTTTGCTTTTATTAAATTATATCCCTTCATAAATACTTTCATATTGTTTTGGCTTCCTGATGTTTCGTCTCTTTGATATGCTACTATTTCAGCATCATCTCCACCAAGTTCTTTCCAGTTTTTTATTTCTCCTGTGTATATTTTTCTTATTTGTTCTTGTGTTAATGTATCTACTGTATTATCTGGATTAATAACAAATACAAAAGCTTCTTTTGTTATAGGAACTATTTCTAATTCTATCCCTTTATCTTCTGCTGCTTTTTTTTGTTCATCTGATAATAATGGCACAAATACTAATTCACATTTTCCTTCTAATAAGTTTTCAAATGATCCATATGTTGTAGAATGTTTTATCTTTGCTTCTGCTTCTTCTTGTGATATTCCTTCAAATGCTGCTACAATCCCTGCTTCCAATGGTATTGTTGAAGTTGAACCATCCATTTTAGGAAAATTCCCTTTTAATTTTTCTCTTAACTCTGCCGCTTTTGCTGTGTCATTCACTATAGTTTCGTTTGGTTTGTTATTTTCTGCTTGTCCTATATTACTTTGTGCATTGTCCCATACTATATAGCCAACTCCACCTATTAGTATTAATACTAATATAACTGCTAAAACAATTACTGCTTTTTTCATCTAAAATTCCTCCTTTAAATTTATATAAACAAAAATTTATAAACCTTTCATTTTTTCTAAAGCATCACTCCAAGATATACTATTAGGTCCTATTGAGATCATTCCCATGCTTGGCTCTACACTTTCTAATTCACCTGTGTATCTATTTACAATAATTTCTATAAATGGATATGCACTTTTATAATTAATTATATATCTTATATTTTCCTCATTATAACTTAATTCTACTGTATTGCTCTTATATGTCCCTTCTGCAAATCTACTTGTATCCAAAATGTCTTTATAGTTTTTCATTATATATTCCATATATTTTTCTATATTTGTGTTTATTTTTTCTCCTATTTTATCATCCCAATGCTTTATTTTAGGTATTTTATATGGAATTCCATTTACTTCTGTTTGGACAATTTGATTTCTAAAACCAAACCTTGCAAATTTATTTATTTCAATTTTATCATTAAATATTCCTTTCATATCTCTTTCTATTGTTATTACAGGAAATATTGTATAATAATATTCTGTTGGTATTATTGCTCCTTCGGAAAATACTGTATTTTGCTTGTCAAAGAAAATACTATTTAGTGTAAACTTTTCATAGTTTTGTTCTAATGTTAAAAAATCCCTTTTAACATAATTGCCATATCCTTCAACAGACATTTTACTTTGCATTAACTCATATAATTCTGTACTATAATTTTCTCCTTCGAAAAATAAGTCACTAAGTTGTATTTTTTTGCCTGTGTATAAATCATATGTAGCACAATATGATTTATATATACCACTATTTTGAAGATTATCACCTATAAAATTTACTATATCTCCATATCTGTATTTATAATATAGAGAAATCGACAAGTATCCATTTACGCATTTCCAATCAACAGTTATTCCTATTGCGTTTTTTTCTTCCTCAAAAGGAATAACTCTGCTATAATAATCACTTGCTCCTATTTCTGGACTATAATATTCTGCTTCTGAATCTAAACCTTTTATTTTTACCTTACCTTTTAGTTTATTTCCTTCATCAATATATTTTTTAAATTCTACTTCATCTTTTGCTAATTTTGTTTTGCTTTCCTTTATAAATGTATTTATTTCATTTTTTAACTGAACATTACTTAAATTATTAACTAAATCTTCTAATTCATATTTATATTCGTAAATACAATATGAATCTGTTGGTTTATAATTGTTTGGTCTTTTCATTCCTGTTCCAAGTGTTATAATTTTATCAATTTTTGTTGGTGCTTCTTCTTTTCCTGGCTCTTCTACCTTTGGCTCTTGCGTAACACCATTTGTATCCTTTAAATTAAGCCAACTCTTTACAGTATCTTTTTTAAAAATATATAATCCTAATGCTGTTAGTACTAACAATATTAAAATAATTAATATTGTTGTAAACACTTTGTACTTTTTCATATGTTTCCCCCCTTTTTATTTATTTTTTAGTAATTTCTTCAAAGTGCGGTCGATTAAAATCGCCCCTACATTTTTACTTTACGCTATCTATTTCTTTCAATCCATTTATAAGACTTGAGATTTTGCTATATGGTTCATTTTATTTTTTTAATTTTTGTAAAATGGCATCAAGTTCTTTTAATATGCTATTTCTTACTGTTTCATATGAAGTCACCCCTGCATCTTCTCTACAATATAATTCTTCAATATTTCCAGTTTGTGCATTTAGTAGAATTTCAATTGCCTGTTCTTTGTCATTCAGCTGTTGTATAACCATTGTTCTTATTTTTTCGCCATCATAATTATATTGCCAATTAGTTGCCGTAAACATATTATTTTTGTTTATTTTGTCAAATATACCATTTTTATCTAATTCTTCTGCACATTTTATTATACTATTATTTATTTTGTTTTCTATATTTTTGTCCCAATGTTTTATCTTACCAATTACATATGTATTATTGTTTATTTGAATTTGAGTTATTTGCACCATTGGTTTTCCCAATGCATCATCTGTTTCTATTTTTACATCATTACTAAATATATTTTTCATGTCTCTAGCAATACTTAAAGTTGGAAACATTGTATAATAGTATGCTGTTGATATTTCTGTTGCTTCAGAAAAATACAAATTTTGTTTATTAAATATAATGTTTTCTATTGTAAAATATTGATAATCTTGTGGTAATGTTGTAAATTCTCTTTTTACATATTGCTCCATAATATCTGTTGCTATTTTACCTTTCATAAATTCATATAATTCTGCGCCGTAGTCTTCTCCTTCAAAGAATAAATCACTGAATTGTATTCTTTTTCCAGTATACAAATCATATGTAGCACAATATATTTCATATGGTCCATAATTAAATCTTTTCTGTTTTTTGTTATACGAAGAGCTTATCTGTTCACCATATGCATATTTATATGACAATGATATTGATAAATATCCATTTGTACATTTCCATTCAGTAAAAATTTGTATTGGATCACTTTCATCTCCTGAGTTTAGATTAGTTGAAATAACTCTGTAATAGTCTAATTTATTTCCTGCCCATTCAATTTTTTCTCTTTCTTTATTTCCTTCTTCTATATATTGTTGAAAATCACTTCTTTTATTTTCGAGCTTATCTGTGCTTTCTTTTATAAATGTGTTAATCTCTTTTTTTAGCTCTTCATTTTTTAATGAGTTTACGAGTGTATTTAATTCATATTTTCGATTATCTATTATATAATATTGTTCACTCGGTTTATATTGACTTGGTCTTTTCATTCCTGTTCCAAGTGTTATAATTTTATTAACATCTTCCTCATACTTTGTATTATTTTCTTCTGTTGTTTTTTGCACATCTTTAGAGACCCATTGTCTTATACTTTCCCTTTTAAAAATATATACTCCAAGTGCAATGACTAAAATAGCTAATATAATTATTATTGCAATTAGTCCTTTATTATTTTTCACATACATCACCTTTCCTTTTTTTCTTTTGATTACTATTCTATATCTTATAAATTATTTTTTCAAGTTTTTTTGAACTGAATAGCCAAATTTGCCTATTTTTTTATCCAAATTATAATATCCACCATTTGCATATGCTATTAGCCCACATTTTGATATATCAAATGCTCCATCACTATCAATATATTTTTCTGCAACATCTATTGAAAGTACATCTGCTATAAACATATGGTGACTTCCCAATTCTTTTATCTCTTTTACTTTACATTCAATTGAAATAGGGCTTTCTGCTATTAAAGGGCATTTAATATTTTCCGCTTTTTGTTTTGTAAGTTTCATTTCCTTGAATTTATCCACTTTAGCACCTGTTTTGACTCCACACCAATCTGTTGCATATACTAAATCTTGAGTTGTTAAATTAATTGCAAACTCTCCAATATCTTTAATTAAATTATACGAATATCTTTCTGGTCTAACTGATATATAACACATAGCTGGATTAGTATTCATAATTCCTGTCCAAGCAACAGTTATAATATTGCTTTTTTCCATGTTTCCACATGATACCATTACTACTGGCAGTGGATAAATAAAAGTACCTGACTTCCATATTGTTTTTTCCAAATTAATTCCTCCTTGCACAAATACATTAACATTAATATTTTATTATTTGTTTATATAAATGTTACATTATATTATGACATTTACATAGATATCATTAAAATATTATCATTTAATGTAAATATTTTCAATAAAATTCTCAACAAAATAAAACAGAAATTACAAATAATAATTTTTTATTACTTCTAATTTCTGTTTTCGTAGATAGATAATATAAAAATAATGTAAGACAAAAAAAATCTGGCAACAACCTATTTTCTCAGCAGGGTAACCCGCAAATATCGTCGGCACAATAGAGCTTGACTTCTGTGTTCGGGATGGGAACAGGTATTGCCTCTATGTTATCGTCACCAGAAAAGTGTTATGTACTTGTATAATAGCACACTCAAAAATACATAGAGAGATAAATTGTAAACCAATATATATTAGTGGTTAAGCCCTCGATTTATTAGTATTGGTCAGCTCAATACATTACTGTACTTACACCTCCAACCTATCAACCACATAGTCTTTATGGAATCTTACTACCTTACGGTATGAGATATCTTATCTTAGGGTGGGCTTCACACTTAGATGCTTTCAGCGTTTATCCCTT